>Ga0315547_1000024_pt1 | contig 214873 bp, 192 predicted proteins | sample SalMarSW160240MG_2_FD_202542 | JGI IMG/M metagenome (GOLD analysis project Ga0315547, IMG submission 202542) | Salt marsh sediment microbial communities from the Plum Island Ecosystem LTER, Massachusetts, United States - Salt Marsh Sediment SW1601-240 ... | reverse complement strand
GGTATTCACCAAAATTAAACCAATTTATTCGACAGATAGTCTATTACGGTGGTGGTCAGGGAGATGGATTACTTGAAATGACCAATATTATAGAAGCACCCCAGGATGATTCTTTATTTAAAGTTCCAGCTGATTATCAAAGAGAGAAATCTCCTGCTGAAAAACTCGAGGAAAAAGAAGCTGCTCGGCCAGTGCTTACCAAAAAGGAAGAAACTATTGCCCCTGCTGGAAGGTATATGGGAACAGGTGGTGCCTTACGAGTTAAAGTAGAGCCAGATGAATCCGTGCGAGTAATAATTACAAACCAGATAAAAGAGAAATCTGTTTATAAAGTAACGCCTTTAAGAGATGGGCAACCTGTAGAAGCTGAAGTAATTGAATCCAGCTTCAGCGGTAAAGGTCAGAAGACTGAACCGTTTTTTGGTCATCAACTTAAGCTAAACGAGATTCTTATAGAGGTAGAAGAAGGTTTAACTAGCGTATTTGTTACAAAGGAATACTCTTCATTTGATGAAGTTAAGCGGGAAGAATATTTCCTGCTGGAAGAAAGTGGAAGAGGATTATTTGTATATGAAGAGTATAAGATCGTACTTACTTTAACTGGTGATAGCCAGGCAGCAGAAGACTCTCCCATAAAGATAAAATTTTATAAAGGAGAATATAAGGATACATTAAAAGAAGAGGATTTTAGACTAAGGAACGGGCAGGTAAGGAAATGGGAATTTAATCCCGGACAAATTCAAACCCTGGACATTACGGCGGGGGAATCTGGTGGGGTTAAAATATTATTAGAGCAGTTTCCCGTAAAGGTCAAAGAGCTTTCTAAAGAGGAGAAACAACAGTTAGTTCAGGATATTATACATAATGAATTGGATAAGGTAAAAGCCCTATTTGATTCCGGATTAGATGTAAACATGAATACTTTCGCTACTGATTCCCTATTAATGGCAGTCTGTAGATATAGTAATACTGAGATGCTAAAATTGGTATTAAACTATAATCCACAAATAAATTTCCAGGATGAATATGGTAATAATGCTCTGACTCTTGCCGCTAATAACTTTGATAACTATAAAGGAATGATTCCTCTTTTATTGGAAGCTGGAGCAGACCCTGATTCTAAAGTAGGTAGTGCCGGGCAAATAAATTTTACTGCTTTAGGAAAGATGACTAGTCGGGCTTTAGTCAGTAAAAACGAGGAAGATTATCAAATTATTGAAATGTTTCTTTCTCATGGCGCTGATCCTAATCAAGCCCCTAAGAGCGGGACTACTCCTTTAATGCAGGCTGCTTATAAAGGGAATGTAAAGTTCGTAAAACTGTTTTTAAAGTATGGTGCTGATCCCAATTTAAAAGATAAACAGGGTAAGACTGCATTGGATATGGCCAAAAATAAAAATCACCAGCAGGTAATTGATTTATTGCAGTAAATTAGAAGTTCACTGGATTATATTGTTGCCTTGGTCCTGGAGGGAGTTGTGTTTTTGGTGGAAAAAATGCTACGTTTTATAATACTTTGACCCGGTAAATTTAGAATTTTGGGCCTCAACTAATGGTTTTTTACCAATCATTGCAATCTCTTAATTTTAAGAATATCCATTACTTCATCCAGCCAGCTAAAATTATATGTTCCATCTTCCGGTTCTAATTTACTCCAGGCAAATTCAGCTAATCTTACTATATTAAGCCCTGCTTTTTGTATAAGACCAGCATCAATTGGCCAGCGATTTTCATCCCAATGTTCTGGGTGATTAACTACTACTTTAATTTCGAAATCCTTGTAGACTCTTCTCACTCTTGAGAGTAGGTCATTAGAGATATTCTTTGGCCAAAAAAGATCAAAATCAACTGAAATTCTGTGACCCAATTGGAGAGCCAGTCCTGTTTCTCCTGCTAAATAAAAATCAGGAAAGTGACTGAGTCTATCAAATATTTGTTTGACTTTTGAGGTAATCACTTCTTGATGCATATTTTAGCTTTTCGATGCCCAGCAAAAGGGAGATAAGTTTAAGGGCAGGAGCTCTAAACTTTGTCTTTGGTGTTTCTTCAATCATTTTTTTTACCTCTTTTTCCCCATAGAACTTGACTATCCAAATCCAATGTTTCCATTCTCCATAATTAATGGAATTAAGAATAATCGTTTTTTTGTGTCTTTGAGGGTCCAGGGAAGAAAAATCATACGACCAAAACAGAGGCTTGAAAAATAGAGGAAGATTTAGATTTTTGGTTCTTGTTTTCATAGTCAAATTATATCATTTTTCTCAGTCTTAGCAATAGAAATTGACTGCTTCTTAATTTTTTGCTATGATTTTCTCTGAGGGAAAAGCGGATAAAAGATAACTGGAGGTATAGGAATTTCAAAGAATTTTATGAGTGGCAAAGCAGAAGGAGAAAAAAATAGTAGCTAAAGTCTATGCCAGTGCTCTTTTCGGAATCGAGGCATATCCAGTAGAGGTAGAGGTTGACCTGGCTAGAGGACTTCCCAAATTCAGTATTGTTGGCCTTCCTGATGTAGCAGTAAAAGAAGCAAGAGAAAGAGTAAGCTCTGCCATCAAGAATTCATCCTTTACCTTCCCCACTAAAAAGATTACCGTAAATCTCGCCCCCGCCGACATCAAAAAAGAAGGTTCTTCCTTTGACTTATCCATAGCTATCGGCATTCTAAAAGCCAGTAATATTATTGCAAAAGATGAGTTTAGCCACTATAGCATTCTGGGAGAGTTAGCTTTAGATGGTTCGGTGCGCAGAATTAATGGTGCCTTGCCCATAGCGCTAGAGCTTAAGAAAAGGGGTGTGAAGGCTCTTATTCTTCCTGAGGAGAATGCCCGTGAGGCAGCTGTAGTATCTGATGTTGATGTTTTTCCTGTTAAGAACCTTATCCAAATAATTGCTTTTCTTAATGGAGAACTCTCTATTCCTCCTTTTAAATATAATTTGAAAGAAGCACTGAAAGAGAGTTCTTCCTATGAGATGGATTTCTCTGAGGTTAAAGGTCAGGAGTATGTAAAAAGAGCCCTAGAGATTGCGGCGGCTGGCTCGCACAATATCTTGATGCTCGGTCCTCCTGGGGCAGGGAAGACCATGCTGGCTCGTCGAGTTCCCACTATCTTACCTGACCTTAGCCTGGATGAGGCTATTGAAACTACTAAACTTCACAGTGTGGCCGGATTTCTCTCAGGTAGTCAGGCTCTTGTTGGCATTCGTCCCTTCCGCTCCCCTCATAATACTATTTCTGAAGCAGGACTTATTGGAGGGGGAAGAATACCTCGTCCGGGAGAGGTATCCCTTTCTCACAATGGAGTTCTCTTTCTAGATGAGCTTTCTGAGTTCTCCCGCCATGTATTGGAGTCTTTACGCCAGCCTCTGGAAGATGGAGTAGTGACTATTTCTCGTGCTCTTACCTCTATAACTTATCCTTCCAGATTTATGCTTATAGCAGCTATGAATCCTTGCCCTTGTGGCTACTTTGGTGACCCGAGGCGGGAATGTAGCTGCACTCCTTTGGAGATACAGAAGCATCTAAATAAAGTTTCCGGACCCCTGTTGGACAGAATTGACATTCATATTCAGGTAGCAGCAGTAAGAAAGGAAGAGCTTTTGGGAAAGGGAGAGGGTGAGCCCTCAGCTAATATCAAGGAGAGGGTAAATAAGGCTCGCAATATCCAGCTTGAGCGCTTCAAAAAGATGAATCTATACTGTAACGCCCAGATGAACCCTAAACATATTCGCAAATTCTGCCGCAGCGATAAGGAAGCAGAAGAGCTTCTTCGTTCTGCCATCTCTGAGCTTCGTCTTTCTGCCAGAGCCTACCACAAGGTTCTTAAGATAGCTCGCACCATTGCCGACCTGGGAGAAAAGGAAACAATAAACTCATCTGATGTCTCCGAGGCTTTGCAATACAGGTATCTGGATAGAGACCTCTGGAGGAGATGAAAGAAAAGAAAACGGTCTGGAAATCCATAGATATCCAGGCTGATTGATTTTAAACAAGAGAAATCTGGGAGACAAAAGAATTCAGTAAAGGAGGAGCTGGAGATGAAAATCGAGCTGGTGAGAGTTACTCACAAGAGGACCCGACCCTGGCAAGTGTTCCTGCGAAGCTTGGCTCTACCAGTTCTTGCTGCTCTGACTCCTCCCAACATTGAGGTTAGAATAACCGATGAGAGGACAGAGTCGATAGATTACGAAAGTGACGCTGACCTCATCGGTCTCACCTATTTCACCGCTGATGCACACAGAGCCTATAAAACTGCTGATGAGTTCAGAAAAAGAGGTAAATTCGTGGTAATGGGAGGCCCCCATGCTTCCATGCTTCCCGAGGAAGCTATTTGTCATGCAGACAGCCTAGTCATCGGCGAAGCAGAGCTGGTTTGGAGGGATTTGCTTAGCGATTTTCAAAAAGGGTCAGCACGGAAACTCTATCAATCAAAAACTCCGGTGAAGATGGAAGACTTTCCTCTTCCTCGAAGGAATCTAGTGAAACACAGAGGATTTACCACGGCCGAGATGGTCGAGACCAGTCGAGGCTGCCCCTTTAGCTGCGATTTCTGTTATATACCTACTCTTTTCGGTAGGGGTTATCGTTTAAGACCGATTGAAGATGTAATAAAAGAAATAAGAACTTTGAAAAAACGGCACCTCTCTTTTACTGATGATAACCTGGTAGGAAACCCAGACCGTGCCAAAGACTTATTCAAGAAGTTAATTCCTCTACGAAAAAAGTGGTTTGGCAATTTCTCTTTGGCCAGAGTCAATGACACTGAGCTCTTAAAGCTAGCTGCTCAAGGTGGATGCATAAGGATGGGTTTGGGATTTGAGTCCGTGTCCCAGAAAAGTTTGGACGGAGTAAATAAGGGCTTCAACAAAGTGAAGAGATATGAAGAAATTGTCAAGAAGATACACGGTCAGGGGATTGCCATACTGGCATACTTTATGTTTGGATTCGATGAAGATGATGTCTCTATTTTTCCTCGAACAGTAGAGTTTATTGAGAAAAATTCAATCGACCGACCCATATTTTTTATTCTTAGTCCTGTTCCCAAGACCAGACTCTATCAAAGACTCCTTCTCGAGGGAAGAATTATTGAAACCGATTGGTCTCACGCAGATGGGACTCATGTAATGTTTCGTCCCAAGCTGATGACGGCAGACGATCTGCAGGAAGGCTATAGATGGGTGATAGATCAGGTTTACTCTCTTTCTTCCATTACCAGGCGATGCCTTAAATCCTTTGAATACACCAATCCTATTTACAGCTTTGCTTTGAACATTGCCGGCAAATTGGACGCACACAGAAAAGGCTAATCATTATGGAAGCCTCGGGTTTCTGTTTGGCTGTTGGCCGCCGAGCATTGGCTCTTTCTTTTCGCTATTTTGGACTCTCCCAAAACCCAATGATCTGGATAGTAGTACAGATAATCGCGGACGACTGCCATGAATCTTTCAGCTGCCTTTTGTATGCTACGTTCTTGCGGAAGCCTTTTTTCAACTTCAATAGGGGTTTCAATAATTCCTCTTTGGTTTGCTTTCTGGCATCTACTCCTAACGGCCAAAGCAGGAGCAATCAGTGCCTCCGTCTGTCGTGCCAGTTTGAAAGGCCCGGCCGGGATGGTAATTATCTGGCCAAAGAAATTTACTTCTACCCCTTCCTCGACATTCTCATCGGCCAGTATAGCCAATATCTCATTTCTTTTGAGGGACCTTATTGCTTCTTTCAACTGATCGAGAAAAAGAACCCTTACTCCCTTTTTTCTTCTTATTTGATAGAAAAGCTCGTTTGTCCATCGGTTTTGATGTTTTCGCACCAGAAAATTCACGGGATATCCACACAAAGATATAGCCATGCCTGCCCATTCCCAGTTCCCAAAATGAATGGACAAAAGAATGACTCCTTTTTTTCTGGAAAGAGCGTAATCAAGGTTTTCTAGTCCCACTGGAACAAGTAGTCGAAGAAGCTCTTGCTTCTTGAGTCGTGGCAGTGAGAAAAACTCTCGCAGATATCTGGCGAAGTTGTAATAGGAACGATGGGCCATCTTTCGCACCTGTCTGCTCTCTCTGGTCTCCCCCAAGACCATTGATAGATTGTGAAGGATAGCCCTCTTATACAATTTACCTTTGCCACCGGGGAAGAAGAAATTAAAGTCGGCTATCCTTTCAGTGATCCAACAAGCCATTAACGAAGGAAGATAGCAGGAAAAGAAGATTCCGATTTTATATAGACACCAAATCCACATATTCTTAATTCCTCTCAGTCTTGATATTCTTCCTAGTTTTCACTAAACTTACCAGACCCTGGCCCTCGGTCAAGAGAACTCCGGCAACCTGGGAGATTCTCGGAGATGGTTCTTTAGGGAACACAGAGAAATGACCGGGAAATCGCCTCTCCAACCAGATTAACAAATGCTGAGATTTGGATCAGGTTGTGTTCAGAAGATGCTATTAGTGGATTTTTAGGATATATACTCCAGACTTAACAAAAAGCGAATTTCGTATATAATTGAATTGTGCCAGCTAGTTTAGAGAGCCTTATAACTTACACAGATATTAATGGCGACATAGGTAAAAGTATGCGAAAACTTGTTGAGGAAGGATACAAAAAAAGCTGATATGGAAATGGAGAGCTATAATGAGGATTGGATTTCCCAATAATCCGAGAGGAAAGCTGGTGGAAGAGCTTGATAGTATGAGGCGGCAATAAACTGAGGAGAAATGGTCAAAATCAAGAGCAAAGAAGTGCTGGCTGCTTTTTTATTAGGTGTGGGTCTTTTTTTTCCTTCCACTCTTTGTGTAGGGAAAGGTGCAGACGTAAATACTCCTTTCAGCGAGATACTGCTACAGGAAGATTTTGACGATGGAATTGCTCAAGGATTTGGAAATGAGATAGGCGACTGGAAGGTAATAGATGGCAAATATACTGCTACGAGGGGAATCTTCAGGTTTTCCACTATCTGTGATTTGGATTGGACTGACTATAGTCTGGAGGCTGATTTCATCAAGGCAAAAGATGGCGGTTTCTTAATTAGAGCAAAGAATGATGACAATGGTATTGTCTTGGTAGTTCGCCCTTCTCGTAATGATATTTATTGGGCTGAGGTTTGTTGGACAGAAGGAAAAACAAGAGACTGGGGAGCCAGATATGAAGTAAGAGCACTGGGCTATAAATCTGGCCAAGATCTGCATGTAAAGGTTGAAGCAATAGGCAATGAGTTCAAGGCATATGTGAACGGAGAGATAAAGACTGTCTTCAAATCTGCAGAGTTTTCAGAGCCCAAAGTTGCCTTATATCTTTACCATCAATCAGGTCAGTATTGGGATAATATAGTAGTGCGTAATCTTACTAATAAGTCTTGATAAATCCGGGAGTACGTTTTCAAAAAGGTAAAACGGAGTGAAGCAATCTCGCCATAATAGGTTGACAAACATGGAGATTTATTTTAATCTTTCAATGTGTCAGGCTGAAATAGGGAGTAGTATTCTTGATGAACTAGGAAATTATATACTCTCCGAAGGATATTCCTTGAAATCCGTTGCTCGTTGCTTGTCGCTAGTCGCTTGTATTCCCTCTTCCCGAGGGGAAAAGAAAGAAGTGCATAAATCGTATTCCGTCAATAGTATTGCTTTGTGAATTTTAAGGTTTTTTCTTACGAGCAACCAGCAACGAGCAACTAGCGACGAAAAACAGCGACGGAAGAAATTGTCCTTTGGTATTTTTGGACCTTTAGAAAACTGTCATAGTCTATCTCGAAGTGAGCTTATATAGGGAGCAAGGAGTGGACAAAGGATGAAGAAACAAGTATTTTCTGGTATCCAGCCAACAGGTAACATTCATATTGGAAACTATTTCGGCGCAATGAAGCAGTGGGTAGCCTCACAGGCTGAATTTAGCAATATTTTTTGTATTGTTGACCTACACGCTATTACTGTTCCTCAAGACCCTAAGGTTTTAAGGGCAAAAATCCGTGAGGTAGCCGCTCTTCTCTTTGCCGCTGGCATTGACTCGCAAGAGTCTGTAGTTTTCTTGCAATCTCAGGTTAGTGCTCACGCTGAGTTGGCCTGGATTCTCAATTGTTTTATCCCCACAGGATGGATGAAGCGGATGACACAGTTCAAAGAAAAATCAGAGAAGATAAAGGATGAGGTGAGTGTTGGTCTTTTCGATTATCCGGCCCTGATGGCTGCTGATATTCTGCTTTATGAAGCAGACCTGGTGCCAGTTGGTGAGGACCAGAAACAGCATGTGGAGCTTACCCGAGATATTGCGCAGAGGTTTAATTCAATCTACGGTGAGACTTTCAAAGTGCCGCAGCCACTAATCCCTAAAGTGGGTGCCCGCATCATGGGACTGGATGACCCCACCAAGAAGATGAGTAAAAGTGAGGCCAAGTCAGCCCATGCAGTCAACTTACTTGATTCACCAGATATCATTCGTTCTAAAATCGGACGAGCTACTACAGATTCGCTGCGTGAAATTCGTTTTGATAAGAATCGTCCTGGAATATATAATCTCTTGGTTATCTATGAGCTTTTTACCGGTTTCAGTAGGCCAGAGATAGAGAGGCACTTTGAAGGAAAGGGTTATGCAGATTTCAAGAAAAAGTTGTCCGAAGTAATTGTTGAAGGTTTGCGTCCCCTGCAGTCTCGTTATCAGGAATTGACAAGAGATCCAAAATACATAGACCTCTTATTTAGAGAGGGAGCAGCTAAAGTCCGCCCCACCGCAGAGAGAACTTTGAAAAAGGTTAAGGAAAGGGTAGGGCTTGGATAATAGATAATAAGTAAATCTGAATAAAGGAAGAGGTGTCAATTTGAGAACTCTGGGTATTCATACAAAGTACTTTCGCTTCGAGAGCAAAGAAAAGGCCACCCAAGCTGCCGAATCTCTTTTATCGGAGCGACACAAGGTTAATATTGAGCGGGAATGCCTGGTTATTTTTATCTCAGTGGAAAGAGAAGATGCGGCTTCACCGCTCTCGCTGGCGGCTCAGTTGGCGGCTGACACTTTGAAAAGGGCTAAACAGCTTAAGGTAAAGACGGTAATCCTTTATCCTTATGTTCATCTTACTGAGAATCCCAGTACTTCACGTATTGCCTTAAAGGTTATGGATGAAGTAAATTCACGTTTGGCAGAGTTAGTTGAAGTGATTAGTGCGCCATTTGGTTGGTACAAAGCGTTCGAAATGGCTTGCCTTGGACATCCGCTCTCGGAGTGGAGTGGAAGGTATTTTCCTGATGAGAAAGAAAGAGCTCCGCAGAAGGAAAAGTCCAAAAGAAAACCGAGTGCTTTCACCCGTTTCATTCTGGCTGATTTGGAGGGTAATACTTTTGATGTTACTCCAGCAAACTTCGCCGAATGTCCGATTTTTTCCTACACCCCACCTATATATAATTTGTTAAAACAGTTCGTCTCCAATGAGCTGAGGCAGGGCGTATCTTTAGAAGAGTCTCCCAAGCATATCGTTTATATGCGAAGACATCAACTTGTGGATTACTGTGACGTCTCTGAAAAAGGACATTACAAGTGGTATCCTAAAGGAGTACTGATTCAGAAGCTGATTCTTGACTATGCTTCAAGGTTGGCTCAGGAATGGGGAGCTTTTGAGATGAAGAATCCTCTGGTCATTCAAGGAGGGCATAATGTTGTGGGCGAATTGATGGGAGAATTTCATGAACGGGATTATGAGGTAGATGGAGGCAGGGGTATCTGTTATCTCCGTTATGCTTCCGACCCGCTGGCTTTTCCTTTTATGCAGAATGTCCGCTTCACCTATAAGCAGACACCTTTAAGAGTATATGAGGAGGCTACCTGCTTTCGTAATGAACAGGAAGGAGAGGTAAGTGGCCTTAAACGAGTGAGGAATTTTATAATGACGGATATGCACGCAGCTTGCTCTAATCTGCCCCAGGCACATAAGGAATTTGAGGCTTTATGCCTTAAGTTCGCAGACCTGATGAATGACATCATTGCTAAAGAACGCTGGGTACTCGGTTGGGAAGGCACTATAGATTTCTTTGAGGAGAATAAAGAGTGGCTGGTTGGTATTGGGAAGAAGATGGGAGTTCCGGCATTTTTCAAGCTTATGCCAGAGATGAGTCATTATTACGTAATTAAGAACGAATATCAGTTTATTAGCCAGGATAAATCCAACATTCAAGTGAGCACGGTGCAGTGGGATGTAAAAGACGGTGAGAGATTCAATATTGCTTATATTGATGAGCAAGACCAAAAGATACCCTGTCCTGTTATTATTCATGCTTCCAGTTTTGGAAGCATCGAGAGAACTCTCTGTACCATTTTAGAGAATATTGCTCTTGATGAAAAAAGGGGCGTTCCTCCCATGTTCCCTCTCTGGCTGGCTCCTACCCAGGTGAGGATAATCCCCGTTTCCGATACTTACCTTGCCTTTGCCATGGATATCTGCGATAGAATTTCCCGCCAGAGTATTCGCGTAGACATAGACGACCGCGATGATACTGTTGGTAAAAAGATTCGAAATGGAGAAAAGGAGTGGATTCCTTATCTCCTTGTTGTGGGAGAAAAGGAGAAAACCTCTGGTCAACTTAGTGTGAGGTCACGAGAGGATAGAAGTCAGAAAGAGATGGCAGTTGATGATTTTATAGAGATGGTTTCAAAGAAGACAAGAGGGATGCCTTTTCGAGGATTACCATTACCCAGGCTAGTCAGTAAAGCACCTCTCTTTTATGGATGAACTGACGCTCTGGAACGGACTAACCAGACCGACGGCTCACCTTATCCCTATAAAATAAAGGAGGAAAGATAGATGGACAAGATGATTGCTTTTTGCGGAATAGTCTGTACTGAGTGTCCTGCATTTCTAGCAACCCAGAAAGACGATGACAATGAAAGAAGGAAAGTTGCTGAGCTGTGGTCCAAGGAATTCAAGGCAGAGATTAAGCCAGAAGACATTAACTGTGATGGATGTTTGCTAGAGAATGGACGGCTTTTTGGCCACTGTAAAGTTTGTGAAATAAGGAAGTGCGCTCAGGAGAAGGATGTTAAGAACTGTGCCTATTGTGACGATTATACTTGTGAAAAGTTAAGCAAATTCTTTGAGATGGCACCTGAGGCAAAGATTACTCTTAATAAGCTAAGGAACTATATATAGTCTACCGAAGGACATTCCTTAAAAGCAGTGAATAGTCGTTAGTGAATAGTGAATCGCAAACAAGGAAGTAAATGATTGTAAGAGTTTAATTAACCATTCACGATTCACGAAATACGATTCACCAGATACAGGGACAGAAAGGTTGTACTTGATTAATTTACCAGGAGAATAATCATGAGATTAACTTCACAAGAGAAAGTTGAAGAAATTATCCTTAAAATCTCCGAAAAATATGGTACCAGCCGTGATTCAGCAAGAAAGATGCTGCATAAGTTCGTCTGTATGGGAAGATGTAACTGGTACAAAACTCGAAGTAATCAGGCGAGTTTTAACAGGCTGGACTTAACGGAGCAAGAGAGGAAAGATATAGGGAAGATTATCTCAGGAATTATGAAACGGATATCTCCAGATGAAGCTGCATATGAAATCCATTGTGTGTTATGTCCAGGTGAGTCGCGATCAAAGCCATAATTGCAAGTCTGCATTTTTCTATTCTGAAAGGAAAATCTTTTTAGAGTTTAATCTTAACCTATGACTAAGGTAGAACTAAGACCCCAAAGGGTTTCAGATGCGAAAAGATTTTATCAAATAATAAAAAATCCAAACTTTGAGTTCATGTATATTCCTTGCGATAGCATCAAAGACGAAATCAAATTCTTGAAGCAAAATGCTTCAAGAAGGCGTAGGAATTTTGCATACAACTACACAATCCTTTGCGATGGTGAAATTGTTGGCGGTTGTGGAATTAAGATTAATCAACATAGAACTTTCAACGGCGAAATATCGTACTTTATTGACCAGGCATATTGGGGAAAAGGGATTACAACTCAAGCAGTCAAGAAATTAGAAAGAATTGGGTTCGATGAATTAAAGCTAAATAGAATTGAGATTATTATGAATGTTCGCCACAAGGCAAGTGAAAAGGTTGCAATCAAATGCGGCTACAAAAAAGAAGGTGTTATGAAAAAAGCCATAAAAACTGGCAAAAGTTATTATGATGCTTTCTTATATGCGAAAGTGAAATAGCGCCCAAAGTTTATCCCACCTGGTTTGACATTCCTTAGTTTCCAGTCTATAATCGTGTTATAGGTGATATAAACTAATCATGTAGGCTCTTTTTTTACCTGCGGTCCCAAAACTATTCGTCTCTTTCTCGACTCATCCCATAAGATTTCTTTAGTTTTTAGAATAGGGTAGCTCAGTCAGTAAGTGTTAGATTAAGGGTTTTTGAGGTTCGCAGGTATCTGGATAGGGATATCTGGAGAAGGTAAAGAGGGAAAGATGAAGACATTCAAGCAAGGAATCTATCTTAAAGAAAATAAGGAACTCAGTGAAGAGCAAAGGATAAGAAGGATATCTCCTCCCGCTAGAGTTATTCTTCCCCTTGCTCAGCATATTGGTGCCCCTTGTGAACCGCTGGTGAAAAAGGGAGATTTGGTGAAGAAAGGAGAAAAGATCGCTGACAGTGATTCTTTTGTCTCCAGTCCTATTCATGCCAGTATATCGGGAAAGGTCACCTCAATTGAGAAGATGCCTCATCCGGTGGGAGGTGGGGTTACTGCTATAGTTATTAAAAGAGAAGATGGTAAGGAGGAAGGGCAAGTTAGGGATGAGGATAACAAAGAGTCCTCTCTTTCTTCATTGGAAGCAGAAGACATCCTAGGAAAAATCCGGGAGGCAGGAATAGTAGGATTAGGTGGGGCAGCTTTCCCTACCCATGTCAAGCTTAGTCCTCCCAAAGACAAACCCATTGACACCATAATCTTAAATGGCTGTGAATGCGAGCCTTATTTGACCAGTGACCATTGTATTATGCTGGAAAGAGCGGATGATTGTATCTATGGCTTGAAGGCAATTATGAAAGCTGTAGGCGCAAAGTCAGGCTATGTAGCTATTGAAAACAACAAACCCGAAGCCATAGCTCTTTTTAAAGATAAATTGAAAGATGAGGATGGTATTAGGGTAATCTCTCTTAAGACTAAATATCCCCAGGGTGGGGAGAAGATGCTCATTAAGGCTATTTTGAATAGAGAAGTTCCCTGGGCGACTTCCGATGGAGGGGCTTTGCGGCCTGGGCTTCCTATGGATGTAGGCGTGATAGTGAATAATGTGGGGACAGCCGTAGCCATTACTGAAGCAATAAAGTGGGGTAGGCCACTATTGGAAAGAGTAGTTACCATAACTGGCTCAGCAGTAAAGAACCCTTCTAATTTATTGGTTTCCTTGGGGACCCCTTTCTCTCACATTATAGATGAGTGTGGAGGTTTCAAGGAGGATGTGGGTAAAATCATCATGGGTGGTCCCATGATGGGAATTAGTCAGTATACTTTAGATATTCCTGTGATTAAGGGAACCTCGGGGATTCTTGTATTGACTAAGAAAGAGGCTGTGTTTAGAGAAGAGAAGGCTTGCATAAAATGTGCTCGCTGTATAGACCATTGTCCTATGGGTCTTCTTCCTACCACCTTAGTTCGCTTGGTAAAGGGAGAAAAGTGGGACAGTTTAAAAGAGTATAACATTAATGAGTGCATTGAATGCGGCTGTTGTAGTTATGTTTGCCCTTCCAAGATTCCGCTGGTGCACTATATCAAACTGGGTAAACTCCAGATTCAGAAAAAGGCTTCCTTAAAATGAATAAAGAAGAGGTTATAGGGCTTGACAAGAAATACGTTATGCACACTTATTCTCGTATTCCTCTGGTGATAGACAGAGGCGAAGGGGTAAGAGTTTGGGGCAAGGATGGTAAAGAATATCTTGACTTTATCTCGGGCATAGGAGTGAATGCTATCGGTCACTGCCATCCCGAGGTGGTAGCTGCTATTAACTATCAAACTAAAAGACTTTTTCATTGTTCAAATCTTTATTATATTGAGCTTGAGGCAAAGCTAGCTAAGGCTTTGTGTGATATCTCCTTTGCAGACAAGGTTTTCTTTTCAAACTCTGGCGCTGAGGCTAATGAGGCAGCTATAAAATTAGCTCGCAAGTTTGGCAGTAAGCAAAATGTTAAGTCGTACGAGATAATCACTATGAAGGATTCATTCCATGGAAGAACAATCACTACCTTAAAAGCCACTGGCCAGACTAAATACCAGGACGGTTTTGGGCCGTTTACTCCTGGATTCAGATATGCTCCTTTTAATGACCTAAAAGCGGTGAGAAGCTCTATTTCGAATGAAACCTGCGCTATAATGGTGGAGCCTGTCCAGGGAGAAGGAGGGCTCAATGTTGCCTCCCAAGATTTTCTTAAAGGATTGCGCCAGTTGTGTGATGAAAAAGGGATTTTGTTGATTCTGGATGAGGTGCAATGTGGTCTGGGAAGAACAGGAGAACTCTTTGCTTATCAACATTACGGGATTGAGCCTGACATAATGACTCTAGCCAAGCCTCTAGCAGGAGGAATGCCTGTTGGGGTCACTTTAGCCAAAGAGAAGATTGCCTCTTTTTTTGAGCCGGGAAATCATGCTTCCACCTTTGGCGGGAATCCTGTAGTGTGCTCGGCTGCTCTTGCTTTTCTGAGAGTAGTAGAAGAAGAGGGTTTAGTTGAAGGAGCCAGAGAAAAGGGAGGGTACTTTAGAGAAAAATTAGAAGAACTAAAAGAAGCTTTTTCTTTTATCAAGGAAATACGCGGCAAAGGGCTGATGATTGGATTGAAACTTGCTTTTCCCGGGAAAGGTATAGTGGAGGAATGTCGAGAAGAAGGTCTCTTGATTAACTGCATCGCTGAGAATGTACTTAGATTTCTCCCTCCCTTAATTGTCGAGAAGAAAGATATTGATGAGGCAGTTAAGATATTGAGATGCGTGATGTCTCGTATATGATGCGTCCTACGCAATACGCAATACGATATGATGGGGCATAGTTATGCTGGAAGAAAAGAAAGCCTCCAGATGGGGCAGGTGGTTAGTTCTGGTAGTTTTGCTATTAGTGCTTATATATGTCATCGCTGATGGGTGGGTGATGAATAAGCTCGAGCCCGATGAAGTGGTGGCTGTCTATGGGCCCAGAGGAGTTAGAGCTTTAATTAATACGAGTGATAAAAGTATCCGCAGGTGGAAGTGGCCAAGGATTCCGGGAACTTCTATAGGCGTAAAAGAGGAGCCAATTAAGGACGAGGTAAAGACTGTTACTTCCAGGTTTGCTCTGTACACCAGTGAGGAAGTTACAGGAAAGGAAGAGGATAAAGAATACGCTCAGGCCTATGTAGTTGATATGGAAATTGAAGTAAAAGACTGGCAGAAATTCTTGACAGAGATTGATTTGGAAAAGATAAATGAAGAGAGAAAAAAAGCTGGCCCTTTTGTTACCTTAGTGAAAGATAGATTCGAAGTGATAGCTGGTTTCATAGAAGATGTTATTAAAAGAGGGGAGGCAACAGATAGACTGGGAAAGCCGCTGCGGTCAGAGGAAGGCTATCCAGCTATGAACTTGATTACCCGAATCAATTATGCATACTCCCAGCTAGCAAATCGAAGAAACTTTCTTATTGCTCTTCTGGATAGATATCGCCTTGAAACTGGCCAGGAAATAACAGAATATCTGGAAGAGGAGATTCCCTGGTATTGGTTTGCCGGTCCTGAAGTCTATGAATTTCTGGTTCAGCAGTATAAGGAAATCCAGGAGTCAATTTTTTCTCCTTATCTTGAGAATATCGCTCCCGAGGCAGCTCAGCGAAGGCTTATTTTTGGCGAAGATAGACTCGAACTCTATCAAAGGGCTTATCAGGCTTATGGGTATGAGAAATTCTTGATGGAACGAGAAAGAAACATAGAAGAGCTTGAGAAGCGGCGGAGTGATTATGCTGGTGAGGAGGAGGCTGAGAAGGTAGCCCGTAGTTTTAAAAAATTCTTAGAGTGGCAAGAAAATGAACTCAGATTTGTCACTGATGCCGAGCAGCTTCGTACTCTTTACAATTCATTTCTGGAGAAGCTCGAGTCTAATCTTACTTTTATTTTGCGAGAATCGGAACTGGAGTTTGTTAAGCAGGAAATTGAGGAAGCGAAAGAGAAATTTACCGGTGCTCCTTTAGAGGAGGCAGAAAGAGAAAAGGCTAAAGAGATTGAAGAAGGTGTGAAACACCTGATAATTAAAGAACGAGGAAAAGAATTTTACCAGATTTCTGATGAAGAACTTTCCCAGTTCCTTAACACCTACCTGGTAGAGAATAATCTGCAGGAGCTTCTTTCTTCAGTATTAGATTATGTTTCACTGCTATTGAGAGAGGACTATTTTGCTGCTCTATCCGATAAAGTAGAAAAAGCACGTAAATTCCTGGATATAGAGATTGTCAGAGAGTATTATCTGGAGCTTAAGTCCGAGCTAGGGACCGATAGGATGGATCCGACCCAGCTCTCACGTACCGTAATAGAGTATATAAATGGTCAGCGATATCTCTTCTCAACCTTTGCGGGATTGATTTCTCTTGGCTGGCAGGAAGAAAAAATAGAGTGGGATAGAGTTCAGTGGGAGAGAGTGAAGGAAGAAGAGCTTATTCCTTTCTTTGAGTACTATTCCCAGGTAAATACTGAACTTGCTCTAAGTTTTAGAGGCATCACCTCTGAAGAAAATAGAGCCCTTTGGCAGGCCGCTATAGAGGAAGTATTAGGGGGAGAGGATATTGCCAGCCTGAGGTCCTTTACTAGCCATAAGGTTAAAGAGGGGGACACCCTGGCTGAATTGGTTAAAGAGTATGATGTTGATTGGCGATGGGTCTTTAACCGTCGTAATCGAGATTTTGCCCGGAGAAGCCTGACATCTGAGGACGATAAAGTGCGTTTTGACAAGCTTTTGGCTCAGGCTTTTGAAACGGGAGATTACAGAGCAGTTTATGAATTGGTTAAAGACACTCCTCTTAAGGCGGGTGAAAGTATTATTATCAATAAAGTTGAGGAATTTACTCCTCAGTGGTTTGAAGAAGAGGAAGGATATCGGAAGAAAAGAGAAGCGACAGTGAAGAAATACATTTATCGCTGGATAGAAGAATTTGCTCCCCGGGTAATAGAGGAATACCTTTTAGTCTCTCCCTGGCTAGATTACATTGAGAGAACATACGGGGTGAAAATCAGGCAGATAAATCTCCATATTGAAAGAGATTCAATGTTTACCAGAGATGGCCAACCCAAAGATGAATACTATGATTTATATTATTCCAAGTATGTTTCAGCAGTGAAATCCGAAAAGGAGATTAAAGAGGAGTGAAGCAGATTAAGTCCTTTAAAGAGCGAAAGAGAGAGAGAATTGACCTTGAGGCCGATAGGACCATTGATGGATATCTTACCCGGAAGAACAGATTTAGCTCCTGGCGTCCTCCGGTTAAATCAGAACTAATAGACATTGATACTATCACTGAGACAAAGATTATCCAGACAAAATTCGCCTCTTTTGAGAAGTTTACTGAGATAGAGTTAAAACAGATAGAAAACATAAATAAACTTTGCCGCAAGGAAGGAAATAGTGAAATTAAAGTTTATCAAGTAGAAAATATCGATGGTGGCAAAGGATTCAATATAGGCAGAAAGGTTCTTCCCAAATACACTTTTCAACTGGGAAACACCGAGAATCCTCAGTTTAAAATCCTGGTTTTAGCCAGTACGCATGGAGGAGAATCACGACTGGCCAGAGCTATTCTGGAGGGAATTCTCCAATTGACCCGTCCGGGCGAGGAACGTTACAGACTTCTAGAGAAAGGGACTATTCTTTTTGACCCGGTGGTTGACCCGGCTGGTTTTAATAACCAGACTCGGGGAGCAGTAACTCGGGATGGAATGGCAGTTAATGCTCCGCTTTTAGGGGGAGGATGGGCTCAGCCAGGCCTAGACAATCCCTGGGGTTTAAGTGATAGAAATAGCGCTCAGGGAAGGAACAGCCTTGAAGCACAAGATGTATTGACTCGTTCTAACCAGGCTCATTACAAGGAAATCCTGGGAGGGAGAGCAAGCTGGGTTTATGATGCGCACGAAACCTGTGAATTTACCCACTGGCCAGATTTAGCCTTTACTTACGGAGGGATTCTCCTTATGGCTCACATTTATCTTTCTGATACTAAACTCGCCTCTCTTAATCAGTTAGAAAGCTGTGTTAGTTGGTGGAGGAAGCTAAGGAGTTTCATTAATGACCACAATCCTTTGGAAGGGGCATTATACAGAGAACAGCTGCTCTGGCATGATCCGCGTATGGAGAAAATCACCCGCATCAAGGATAGAATAAAGGAATTGGGTCAAAGGACTATGGAAGAAAAATTTGACCGAGCTTTCCTTTTCCTGCCTCAGGTAGAGCGAGATATCAGAATTGAGGAGAGTGTCTATATCGGGGGTATGATGTTCAGAATTCCCCAGATTTTACTGGGACCGGATGTACTCGGTTTAGAAGGAGTAACTACAGAGTCTTTTCAGCAAGATTTGGTGGTGCGAGCCAAGCAGACTTTAGCTAGCCTTGAGGCACAGTTGAGAGTAGTTGGACTTGACTACAAGGGAGAAGAGGGTGATTAGCCATATCATCGAGTATTTTAAAATTCCTCATCCTCTAGAGAAAGACAAGGGAAATATAGTTATTTCTGCTCCGATAAAACTAAGCGAAAAATACTTCAGAGCGTGGCTTGATGATAAAAAATCGAGTGGTCCAGCCGACCTTCCCTGGATTTCAAGGGTTCTTATCAGTCCGGAGGAAGCTTCTCCAGAAGATGAGGCTTTGGTCAAAAGATTTGAACGGAACTTTGAAATTGAAGACAATCATTCCTGGGGCGTGACCAAGCTTAAAATATTCTTGAGGTTTACTGCTGCCTGTGTAGTGGGTTATTTTATTTACTGGACAATCTTTAATTTTCCCTGGTTTTGGATTCCAGCAACCCTTGTCCTGGAAAAAATTTTAGGAGATACCTTAAGCAAGATTTTCCAGGGAGTGGTCATTGCTTTTATCCCAGGATTAAGTTTCATAAAGAATTTCCTGGGAGCTAAAAGATGGATTCGGGCTAACTTCCGTTCTCAATATACTAAGATTTTTCAGCAATTTGGCAGAAGTTCTCACCAATATTTTAGCCAGGAAATCAGAAAGTGCTTGAAAAATATTAGGGCAGCGGCTGAGGAAGAAAATGTATCCATAGAAATAGGGACTATCGAAAATCTTCTGCAGGAGATTTTACACAAGCCTCCGGTAAATTCTGATTTTATCCAGGATTGGTCCAGGCGCTTGGAAGAGTTCTTGAGAGGCCTCAGCCAAAGGGCTAAAGCCGAGGTTTTTCTTGAAGGAGTAATAATCAAGCTGGACCAGTTAAAAAGGGATTTACTTCTTCATTACTGGCAGAGTTTTCAAATAATTCCCCTGAAAATAGCCACACCAGATTTGTCTAAAAAGGAATTTTTCCCCTCTCTTAATTATGATTTTGATTTAAGATTAAGTCTTTTGGGGGAAGGTTTTAAGCAGAAAGCAAAGAATTTGAAAGACTTCTTAGCTGAGACTTCCTCAATACGAGCCAGTATTTATTCTAATTTCGATTATTTAAAGAGAGCAAAAGGGAAAAGGGAGAGAGTAAAACTTCTACAGAGTATTGAGGGGGGCTTTGAAGACTTAAGAAATATTGTGGGAAACTTTCACTTAGGAGACAATCCCGGGGTGCCTAACGAGAGAGGGGAAAGTTTAAGTGATTTTTATGATGGGCTTTATTATCTTTTTGGCAGAGCCAGGCTTGATATTTTAAAGGAAGAAAAGGCGATTAAGGCAGTCTTTGCAAGGCGCATTAGAGTAAGAAGCGAACGCCAGAAGAAAAGGCGAATAGAAGAGCTCAGGCTGAAAGTGGAGCGTCTTCTTTGTCAGGGAATAAGCACTAAAAAAACCTACCAGAGAATTTCTCATTTTTTTAGTTTCTTTGGGGCGAATCTGAAGCGAAGCCTTGCTTTTTCTGGTTTAGTTTTTTTTGGCTTTGCTTGCCTTTTGAATTTCAAGGTAGTAGGGCCGGATGAAGTTCTTACTACTACCTATTTAAGATGGGGAGTAAAAGAGACGGCCACCCAGAAGACTCCTCTTTTCTCAAGAGGAGTAAAAGTCTGTAGATTTGGTGATGGTTTACCCATTTTTCTCAAAAAAGAACTCTTCTGGCAACTGCCTCCCCCATTAGTTTATACTCATAAGATAGATTTTACTCAACCGCAAGAATTCGTTGCTCATATGATGTTTGCCGCTCCTATTGATAGTTTATATAAAAAGGGATTGCAGCTTCTTGCCGGAGCCTACGGAGGATATTACGAAGTAGTAAAGATTGACTTCGATTTCGTAGTCAACGATAGGGAATCCTGGATCGAATATGACTATGATGGAAAGGGAACGAAGAGACTGGCCAGGGATGTTGCCTCAGTAGTTGACGAATGGAGAGGAGAGCTCCTGGACCCTTATGGGAGTCCTTTGCTGGACTTGGAGAATGAAGAAGAGATGGAGGAGGTCTTCTATGGTTCCTATTTTAAAAAGCTCTGGGATGAAGGAAGAATGGAGGAGATAATAAAATCTCAGATTTTTAGAAGTCCAATGATGACTTATCAGTACGGGACTTACTGGGAGAGGATAGGTCCAGGTATAGATTTGATTTTGAGGAGTCTGGAAAGTGAAAAACTCAAGCTAGAAGCTCGGGAGCTTTCCAGGTCAGAAAAAGAAAAGGAACTGGCTGAGATTGAAGATTTTAAGAGTCGGGTAGAGAAGATAAAAGGGGATACCTTAGAAATGGCTAAGGAGGAATACGGCATTTTAAGAAAAAATCCGGAAGAACTTCAGAAATATTTGTCCGATCCAGAAAGTATCTCTGAATTGAGAGGTTTTGAAACTGTCTGGCCTACTATTCAGCAGATAATGCTTAATCAATGTGTGACCGATAAATTGATAAGAACTGTAAAGGGTGAATTAGGGCAGGAAGAAAAAGAGGAGCTTCTTCTTCTCTTAAGGGAAAGAATAGAAGAAAATCCTTATTTTTCTTCTCTTATTGAGATAAAAGAGATGAAGGCTGAGGTAGTCTTTATGGATTCTCATGGCTATCGTAGTTTTATTTCGAAAATAACTGAGGAAATCATTTAGTAGCGTATAGCGTGTAGCGTGTAGTTAAAACAAAAAGCAATGAAAGATAGCGTATAGCGTGTAGTGAAAACAAAAAGCAATGAAGCTGAAAATCAAAACCAAAACGTAAAGCGAAGAATGCAAAACTAAAGCAAATAGTCTATTGTTCGGAGTTTATCGACAAGAGCAACAGCCTCCTCTCCCCTGAGGGGAGAGGATTAAGGTGAGGGGGTGAATAAGAATGTCGCGTTGGTCTGTAAAAAGCAAGCACAAGAGAAGAGTTGTCCTGGTTTTACCCGGGTTTAATCAGGGCAGGGGAAAAAGAGGTGCCTGGTTTGCCTGGAGCGAAAAAACAGAGGATTTCTTCCGCAGATTTTCGCGCGGCTGGTATACTGTAAAGTACGAGATTTTTGAACCAGAAAATGAGTTTCCTCTTTCTGAGGGAGAGCTGCAGCATCTGACTCAAGAAATCAGTTCAAGCGAACAGGCGTATACCTCCCTTCTTCATTTTCAGGAAGTTATGGGTGGAATGGGCAGCAGCTTGAGAAAGAGAGGCATTCGAGGCATTTTTCTCTATTTGATGATGGTCTTATCGGTTAAGCAATTTTGGATTATTATTCTTCTTTGGCCGCAGACTTTTCTAACGAATTTTGTGAATTATTTTCGCTGGAGGAGAGTAAGACGAACGGGAAATATTGTTTCTTCCTTCTGGCAAAGAGGAGAGAAAGAAGAACTAGTAGAAGTCTTAACTGAAGCAAAAGAGCTCTATGCTAGGCTGGATAATGACTCTTCCCGGGCTGAGCCTCTGCGCAAGTATCAGTACCTGCGGGATTATTTTAAGAAAAGACGCCGAGAAGAGGAAAAGAAAGAGAAAACAAGCTCTTATGAGCTAGTGGAGCAGGCTTATCGGGATATTATCTCTCAGCTTACAGGCGATAGTCTTCTTTTAAAGATAGTTCCTAAGACAATGCGAGAAAGGATAGTCGATTTTTTCCACGTCACCGAGCAATATCCCTATCCTGACAACATCTTTGCCGTGAGAAATCTTTCTCGGGATTTGTCTTTGCCCATCCCCATTCCTCAGAGGGAAGTGATAGGGAGAGACACAAAAGTGGAAGGTAACAATTTGGAAATGTTTCTCCTTCGCACTAAAGCAGGGGAAGGTATAGTTATTCCTTGTCCGTCAGAGAACGTTCTTTCTCTCATCTTTCGGGCGGAGACTTTTGAGAATGTCCAGAGGAAGAACCTTCCTCTGGAAGTAGTGCTCTATGTAGGCCGAGAAGAAGAAAAAGCCTTGCTCGATTCTAATTCTGTCGACACAGGGGGATCGAACACAAGCGGGATGGAAAAGGTAGGGATACGGCTCCAAAATGCTCTTTTGGATACTTTCCGACAGGAAGAGTCCCTTATAAGTTACTATTTTAGAGAGCTACCGGCTGTTTATAGTAAGCAGAGATGGAGGCATCCTCTTTACCTGTGGGGTAACCTGGTACACCTGGGTTTTCCCTGGCTTTTTATATCGCATGGTATTCCTGCCTTTGCAGTGGTAGCCTGTACCTGGATTTTCTGGGATTATTTGTGGAATTCCCAAGACCAGGTCAGATGGCGAAATTATTTTAATAATCTTCTGGAAGGAATAGATAAGGCTTACCATAACATGAACTTAAAGATAATGGTTCATTCAGGTTTAGGAGAGGTTAATGCTGCTATCAAGACAACTGGTCCGGCTAGCTATCGAGATGTTTTAGAAAAAATCGAAGAATATCATTTTCCTAGAAAATTCAGAGATATGGTCCTACTTAACGCTATTACTCAGGAAACCACTCAGCTTAAGGATTTTCAGAAAGAGGCTAATGATTTTACCACTCTGCCTATTCCCGCTTTTTGTTATGAGGAAAATGAAAATCAGATTAAGTCTTTAGGAGAATTCTCAGGCTAGGGTTTGGCTTAAAGTTGGGCGTTTGGTATCTTCGGTCTTTTTTAATTGAAGGAAAGCTTTCTGGTTATTAATGCAACCTGGGTCGGGTGCTTTTAAGTCACCAAAGTAAGCGTAGGCTCTGGCTCGGCAGCCTCCACAGGCTGCTCTATACTCGCATATTCCACAGTGCCCCTTTAGGTCTTCACGACTGCGAAGTTCTTCCAGGACACTGGAATTATTCCATATTTCCTTGAAAGTTTGTTTTTTTAGGTCACCCACCTCTATGGGCATATACACGCAAGGAGTGACTATTCCATTCGGTTGAATAGCGCAGTAGGCTCTTCCTACTCCGCACCCGCCTATAAATTCAGCTAGAAGGCGGGTTTTATCCCCTTTACTCATACTGTAGTGACTACTAGCAGCGAGCTTTCCCTGACTATTACTCATACAGACCCGGGCATACTGAGGACAGGTAGTGAGAGTAGTTGTTCCTTTTTCAAGATAGTATTTATAGAGAGTATTCAGCATTTTTTCCCGCATAGGGGGAGTCAGGTCTAGATTAATCAAATTTTTTCCTTCTCCCACCGGGATGAAGTTGAAGGCAAAAAATTTGTCCGTTCTTAAACTAATGCTGAATTCTATCAAATCTTCTAGTTCATTGAAATTCATTCTGGTAATAGTGGAAGCTAAGCCTACTTGATAAGCTTTCTGGGTCACGGCATTTTTTATTCCTTTTACTGCTCTTTCCCAGGCTCCCTGGGCCCCTCTGAACTCATCATGTTTTTCCGGATGAACACTATCTAGACTTATCTCCACATAGTCTATTCCTACTTTGGCCATTCTTTTTGCTATTTTTTCAGTAATTAAAGTTCCGTTGGTGGCTATAGAGACATACATCTTTTCTTTTTTTGCTTTTTCGATTGCTGGCCAGAGGTCTTTATCCATCAAGGGCTCTCCTCCCGAAAAAGCAATGGAGAGAACCTCCTCTCTTGCCAATTGGTCAATAATATCCAGTCTTTTAGCTAGAGAGAGTTCTTCGGGTAATTTTTTACCAGCGCTTTGATAACAATGCTTACATTTCAGATTACAGATATTAGTAAAGTTCCAGACTACTACAGGAGGAGCAATAAACTTTTGCGGATAGGTTAAGCCATAATGAGCTACCGACCTCATAGTAAGGGATATTCCTTTTTGCATGACGGGATTGTTCAGTTGTTCTTTTGCCGCTTCTTTAGTCTGTTTAAAGAGAATTCTGCCCGATTCGAAAAAGAGATAAAAGGGAAATATCTCTAGTTTTCTGAGAAATGGCAGATGGCCATCTTCACTACCGTAAAGAGAGAAGATGTCTGCAAGAGCACTTCTGCCATTTTTGTTCTTTCGAGCAAATAGGCTGAAGGCACAACGATTTACCTCATTCTTCAAAAAGAATCTTATCAGATAAGTTATATCCATTCTGTCCCTCCTTACTTTTTCATTTTTGCTCTTTTGTTGGCCTTTCTGCTATCCCTTCTTGAAAGCTGAGAATCCCATAGAGCTTGGAAAAATTGCCCATTAATTCTGCTAGCCTTTTCTTATTTAGTCTGTATCTTACCCATTGAGCTTTTTTGAACTGTTCGACCAAACCGAAATTGAGCAAGAGTCCTAGATGATAGGAAATTGTGGGTTGCGAGAGTTTCAAGTTTTTACTAAGAAAGTTTACGCACTTTTCCTCATTGGCGATTATCTTTAATATCTGTAATCTCACCTTACTTCCCAGTATGCCAAAAACTTTAGCAACATCTATCTTTTCCTTTTCCATTGTAGTCTTTTTACCCACTTCTTTTTTTTCTTGATTTTTCATAATTAAGGTTTCCCCCTTTCTCTTTATCAATTTAGATTGATATTCTACAAAATCAGCTTAGTTATCAAAAATTTTCTATATAGAACATTTTCTATATTATAATACAAATAAATTTTTTGTCAATCCCTACTTTGCGCTTGCGCGATTGCGAGCTCTGAAATTAGCTTATTTTTTTGGTTTTTTCCCTCTTGATTCAAGGTTTTTAGTGGGAGTATAAGGATTCAGTCTTATTGACACAGGAAGTAAGTGCTATTTTTATCGATGAACAATGAACAAAAAACTATGAACCAATTTCTAGTTGAAATTTTTGCAACTTTTGCTATAATTGTTTATTCATAATTACCATATAGTAATTTGCCAAAAGATCAAAAAAGGACATTGTAGAACTTGACGACCTTCCAGCATTTAACTATAGTAAGAATGAAAACCATTATCAATTAGAGGTAAAAAAAGAAGTAAAGGAGAAAATATGTCAGAGATAATTTCTTTAAGCGAGCAAAGCTGGAAGGATGAGGTTATAAATTCAGAGTCTCCTGTAGTAGTTGATTTTTGGGCTGAGTGGTGTGCTCCCTGTCATATGATAACACCAATATTAGAAGAGATTAACGGGGAATATGAGGGAAAAATCAAAGTAGGGAGACTAAATGTTGATGAAAATCCTACTATTGCTGGAGAATATCGTATTATGGGAATTCCTACTCTTTTGTTTTTCCGCAGCGGGAAGCTCGTTGATAAGGTAGTGGGGGTAGTTCCCAAAAAGGCTTTACAGGATAAGATAGAGATGATAATAAAGGAGTAAGTTTAAGTTGTTCTATTTCGAGAAGTTAGATGAAGCAAGAAGAGCTCTTGAGTTACCTGAGGAAGCTACTTTAGAGGAGATAAAGAAGGCTTACCGTAAGAAAGCCCTGGAATTTCACCCGGATAGAAAAAGAGAACAAAGATATAAAGAGTGTAGAAAAGAAATGGTTCAGGTTAATAAGGCTTACCAGATTATTAGAGACTACATCAGGGAATATAGATTTTCCTTCAAGAAGGAAGAAGTAGAGAAATATGATCCCGATCGGGACATGACCAGATTTAGTAAATATTTGTTAAAAGGGAGGAGGTAAGATGAAATACGAAGACCGAATCTCCTCTGAGCTTGAAGCAAAAGCAAGGAAAGCAGTGGGAAAGACTTTCGACCCTTCTGTTATTGATCGCTCTATCCTTGAGACCTTTCCTTATCAGTATCATTATCGCTCTATCCATATGGAGCATTCCACTGATGAATTTACCTGCGTCTGTCCTTTTTCTGGACTTCCGGACCAGGCTACCCTTACTATCAAGTATATACCTGACAAATTGTGCATAGAACTAAAATCTTTAAAATACTATCTTTACTCCTTTCGTCAGGTGAAAATATTCCATGAGCACGTAGTCAATAAGGTCCTGGAGGATTTAGTAGCTGTGCTGGATCCTATAGAGATGACTATTGAGGCTAAATTCACTCTTAGAGGAGGCATAGCTAGTACAGCTATCGCTACCTATAAAAAGGAAGAGAAAAGGTAGATACTTACAAAAAAAGATGGAGATGTAGAAGTAGTTTAACTGAAGCTCGAAGGAAAAAGAGATGAGAACAATAGTTTCTACGGGAAGAGGCGGAACAGGAAAGACTACTTTTATTGCTTTATTGACCAAAGATTGGAGAAAGAAAAAATCTTTACTCCTTGTGGATATAGATCCTGACGAGAATTTGGCAGAGATGGTAGGAATAGACTTGCAGAAAGAGGGTATAAAGACGATATCAGACATACTTTTTGATATCCAGAAGGGAAAAGTAGGGGAGGAGTTAAAATCATTGCCTAGACCAGTTCAAATTGAATATATGTTTCATCTTTGTTTATATGAAGGGGATGGTTTTGATTTATTCTCCTTAGGAACAAAATGGACAGAAGGGTGTTATTGTCAGCCGAATAATATTCTGAAGTCAATTATTCCCAAGTTATCAAAGAACTATGACTATACTTTCATTGACTCACCGGCAGGATTAGAACATTTGAATAGGAAAGTAATGTCAGAGATAGATAGTATAGTTGCTATAGTTGACCCGTCAAGAAAATCCTTCCATAATGCCAGAAGGTCATTAGGAGTTGTCAGAGAAATCGGAATTAAATTCAAAGATTTTTATCTTGTTTCCAATTATAGATTTTCTAATAGTCTGAAAGAATCAATCAAAGAATTGGGATTGAAATATTTGGGTAAGATAGATTATGATGAAAATGTTGAAGGATATATTTTAGAGGGAAAATCTTTACTTGGCCTACCGGAGGATTCCCCTGCCTTTCTTTCTGTTAAAAAGATTATAGAGAATATGGGTTAATAACTTGCTATTTGTTAATTCTATAATCTGGGAATTTCAATAATGCCCTTTGGTTAGACGGGGGAGCAGGCCCGACTTGCTCGAGCGAAGCGAGAGTCGGCTTTGCCGATCGGGCCGTTGAGGGGGAATATTTTCCCCCTCAATATCTTATAATTGAGAGAGATAAGATAGTGGGAGACTCAGGAGAACCAGGTTTAAAAGGGGATAAATATAGAGTAAGGAAGGCTATATGAAGAAAAAGGTTAAGGTTACTTTCTATCCGAAAGAAAAGATAGTTGAAGTAGACAAGGGAACGAATCTATGGAAAGCAGCTAATCAGGCAGGAGTATACATTAACAGTGTCTGTGGAGGAGATGGGATTTGTGGAAAATGTCGCCTTATTTTAAAGAAAGGAGCGGTGGAGACAAAATCTACCACCCTCCTAACTAGAGATGAAGTTAAAAAAGGTTATATTCTTGCCTGCCAGACTAGGGTAGAAGGAGATGTGATAGTAGAGGTTCCTGTCGAATCGAGGGAGAAAAAAAGGAAAATATTGGTGGATAAAGATGCTGGTCGTTTTCGAGCTCTTCATCCTTCTCTTAAGGAAAAGGTTCCTTTTAAATACGAGCCTCTAGTACAAAAAATGTACCTGGCACTCTCTCGACCCTCTCTTCAGGATAATCTGTCTGACCATGTGCGTCTTTACCGCTATATCCAGCGAAAAAAGAAGATTCCTGTAATGCAAAGTGGTCTTAAGGTAATACGTTCTTTACCAGAGCTTTTGCGAAAAAATGATTGGAAAATAACAGCAACTCTGGGGATGAGGGGAGGAACAATAGAGATTATTCAGCTGGAAGGAGGAGATACCACGGGGAAAAATTATGCTGTAGTAATTGATGTTGGAACTTCGACAGTAGTAGCTCATCTGATAGACTTGAATACCTGTGAGACCATAGACGCTGAGGCTACCTATAATTCCCAAAAGGTTTATGGTGAGGAAGTTACCCGACGAATAATTTATGCCGAGCAGAACGGATTAGATAAGTTAAGGGAGGTCGTAGTTGGTGATATAAACAATCTTATTACTGCCCTGGTTACCAGAAGCAAAGTAAGATTAAATGATATTATGGCTATTCTCTGTGCTGGAAATACCGCTATGGTTCACTTTCTTCTAGGATTCAATCCTTCCCGGATAAGGAAAGAACCTTATATTCCTGTTTGTATTTCTCCTCCTCCTATCAGAGCTGTTGAAATAGGAGTAAAGGTCAATCCTCGTGGTCTTCTTTATTGTCTTCCCAGTATAGCCAGTTGGGTAGGGGCAGATATTACGGCTGGTATTCTAGCTACAGGTCTTTACCGGGCAAAGGATTTGACTATGCTTATAGATATAGGCACAAATGGGGAGATTGTTATTGGCAACAGGGAGTGGATGGTTTGTTGTTCTGCTTCTGCTGGTCCAGCCTTTGAGGGAAGTGGAGTAAAATGTGGTATGAGAGCAGCTGAGGGAGCCATAGAGAAGTTGAGTATTACGCCAGGGAAGGATATTAAATATACTACTATAGGTGATAGCAAACCGATGGGAATATGTGGCTCAGGATTGATTGATATCATAGCTGAATTGTTTACCGCTGGTTTTATTGATAGGTCGGGAAGGTTGGACCTTTCTAGAGATAAGAGAATTAGAGAAAGAGATGGAGAGACAGAATTTGTTTTGGTCCCTGCTCAGCATTCAGCAATAGGGGAGGATATAGTAATTACCCAGCCAGATATTGATAGTTTGGTCAGGGCGAAAGCGGCTATTTTTGCCGCGGTAAATATACTGATTGGTTCACTTAATTTAGAATTCGAGGATATAAGAAGAATATATTTGGCCGGGGGGTTCGGAAATTACCTTGACAGGAAGAAAGCTCTTACTATAGGGCTCATACCAGATTTACCTTTAGAGAGAATTCAGTTTGTGGGAAACACCTCTATTATGGGAGCAAAGATAGCTATGCTTTCACAGGAGGCTTTAGAGACATGTTATGAAATCAGTCGAAAAATAACTTATTATGACCTTATCACTCATTCCAATTATATGGATGAATTCATGTCAGCTAAATTTTTACCTCATACTGACCTGGACAAGTTTCCTGATGTAGCCATCCTAAAGACTTGAGGTGAGAAAATGAAAAGCAAAGTTTATTTTGCCGGAGCAAGAGCTCAATCCAGAGAGACCAGTCTTGTAAATAAGACAGGTAAGCTTTTTAAAGAAGCAGGTTTCGATAAGATTATGAAAGGGGATGACCTGGTAGCCATTAAACTCCATTTTGGTGAGAGGGGTAATACCAGATTTATTAGACCTATTTATATAAGGGAAGTCGTGGAGCAAGTTAAGAAAATGAAGGCTAAACCATTCTTAACTGATGCCAATACTCTTTATCGAGGAAAGAGAAAGAATGCTGTAGACCATTTGAATACAGCTATTAGTAATGGTTTTTCCTATGCCACAATTGGTGCACCGATTATTATTGCTGATGGACTCAAAGGGAAGAGTTTTAGCGAAGTGAGAATTAACAAAAAGCACATCAAGAGTGCATTTTCATCCGGAGAAGATAAATTCAAGGACTTACATCCCGTAGTAGAGGCTCACTTGCAGATTGACTATGCGGAAAGGCTGGGTTTAGGGAGTAAAAGATATGATCTGGTGGAGATATGAACAAGGTGATAGATTATGAGTCAGATATTCGGGCCAGTACCCTCTAGAAGGTTAGGATTTTCTTTAGGTATAGACACAGTCCCTTATAAAACTTGTAGCCTTGATTGTATCTATTGCCAACTAGGAAAAACGACTAATAAAATTATCGAGAGAAAAGAATATATATCTTGTGAGGATATTCTGCCTGAAATAGAAGAGATTCTTAAACAGAAAAAAAAGATTGATTATATTACTTTTTCCGGCTCCGGGGAGCCCACCTTAAACTCTGGGATAAAAACGATGATTAATAATATTAAAAAATTAACCTCCGTTCCTATAGCCGTATTAACCAATGGAACTCTTCTTTTTCAACCAAAAATACGGGAAGAGTTAATGGAGGCAGATTTAGTTATTCCTTCTCTGGATGCAGTAAGTGAGGAAATATTTAAGAAGATAAATCGCCCTCATTATTCACTGAAAATTGATAAAGTGATAGATGGATTAAGTGTTTTTTCCCAGGAGTTCAAGGGGGAAATCTGGTTGGAGATTATGGTAGTTAAGGGAATAAACGATTCTCCCCAGGAAATAAAGAAGATGGCTGAGATAACTCAAAAGATGAAGCTCGGTAAGATTCAGTTAAATACTGTTGTTCGTCCTCCAACAGAAGAATTCGCTCAGCCTGTCGACTTAGAGGATTTAAAGAAGATAAAGAGGACTCTAGGGGAAAAGTGTGAAATTATAGCTGGATTTAAGAGACCAAATCAAGAATTTTATAGGGAGGATATAGAGAAAGGGATATTAACTATGGTTAAGAGACGCCCAGTTACCCTGCTTGATATTTCTCGTTCCTTAGGAATACATCAGAATGAGGCAATAAAATACCTTAATATACTGGAAAAAGAAGGCCAAATATTGACTAAAGTTTATAGAGAAAAAAGATACTACTACCAAAAAACAGCGTATAGCGTTTAGTTAATTGTTCATAGTTCATTGTTCATCGACAGAAAACAATAAGATGGTAAGTGGTGAGTGGCAATTGGTTGCTTGTTGCTCGTCGCTTGTTGCTCGAGAGAAAGAGAGAAGAGTTTGAGTTCTACGCGCGCAATACTCGTTCCCTTCTCCCCTGTGGGGAGAGGGATGGGGTGAGGGGAAAATTAACCGCATAACTGCTTAACCGCATAACTGCTTAACCAATTAGCTAACGGGCTAGTGACCAATAAACTATGAACTACGAACAATAAGAACTGTTCCGAGGTTTGTGTGGAGGTGATAGAATATGCGTGGTCCTCCTTGGTGGCGAGGAAAATTGAAGAATGCTGGGTTTAGGTTAACTCTACCTCGACAGATTATCCTGAATGTTTTAACTACAACTCCTAAACACTTAAGTGCAGAGGAGATATTTCTCCTGGTTCATAAAAAGTATCCGGGGATTGGTCTGGCTACAGTCTATCGCACTCTGGACCTATTAACCGACATCAATCTTATCAGTAAATTTGATTTTGGCGACGGGAGGAGTCGCTATGAGCTAATAGGTCGATCTCCCAAGGGATACCATCATCATCTGGTTTGTGTTCGATGTGGACGGATAGTTAATTTTAGTGATTTTCCTGAGAGAGAGAGAAGCTTCATCCAGAAGCTAGAGATTGAACTATCTCAGAGATATGAATTCAAAATAGATTCTCACCGAATTTACTTTTACGGAGTATGTAAGGAATGTCAGTAAGTTCTGATGATATTCTGTTTTACAGGAAGATGACTAATTATATGAAACGTCTTATATATTTTCGCTTATCTGTAGAGGTTTGATTCATCAAACCCGCTAATTTTCTGGCTTCATAAATGAAGTCGCTACAAGGGATACGCAATTATTTATGTCGTTTCATATAGATAAGATATATTTAGGTATAGGAATTTCAAAGAATTTTATGAATGGTATGTAAGGTAAAAAGAAAAGTTCTCTCTCCCTAAGAGGAAAGGGCGGGGGTGAGATGCGAACAACATACGCAATACGCATCACGCACGACGCAATACGAAATAGCCGAGCGTAGCGAGGCGTATCTTGGTAGGAGGATAAAGAATGCGGGAGTGCAGTATAGAGCAGAATAAGAAAAAGTGCAATTGCAGCTATGAGCCCTGCAGTAGAAAGGGAATTTGCTGTGAGTGCATCAGCTATCACTGGGAAATGGGAGAATTACCAGCCTGTTTTTTCCCCGATGATATAGAAAGAACCTACGACCGTTCTGTTGAAAAATTTATTAAAACTTATCAGGAAAGAGGACGCTGGTGGTAAAATGGTGAGTGGTTAATTGGTGAATGGTGAGTGACGTCCTCTCCCCTAGTTTCGTTTATCGTTCATCGATAGAATCAACACTTTCCTCTCCCTTTTGGGGAGAGGATTAAGGTGAGGGGAAAATTATCTGCATGTGTTCCTCTAGAAGGATGTAATTAATGATTACTTTAAAGTCAAAAGAGGAGTTAGGATTTCTTAGAAAAGCCGGACAAATTGTGGCAGATGTTCTGGAAGAATTGCAAGAGGTTATTATTACAGATTCAGGAATAACCACAAAAGAGCTCGACCGTTTAGCGGAGAGCCTGATTTTGAAACGGGGAGCTAAGCCAGCTTTTAAGGGATATCGTGGATTTCCCTCTTCTTTATGTACTTCCATCAATGAACAAGTTGTTCATGGTATCCCCGGGTCTTATAGGCTGTGTTCAGGTGATATTGTAAGCCTCGATTTGGGAGTAAGATTTAATGGATACTATGGTGATGCAGCTATCACTGTGACCGTAGGTGAAGTAAGTGATGAAGTAAAGAAATTATTGCAAATTACCGAAGGGGCACTATACAGAGGAATCAAACAGGCAAAAGCAGGAAATAAGCTCTCTGATATTTCTTATGCTATCCAATCTTATGTAGAGAAAAATGGATTTTCCGTAGTGAGAGCTTTTGTCGGTCACGGGATTGGAAAAGCTCTCCATGAAGAACCGGCAGTGCCTAATTTTGGCAAACCTCACCAGGGTCCCCTCCTTAAAAAAGGAATGACATTAGCAATTGAGCCAATGGTTAATACAAAAAGCTTTGAGGTCAAAGTAAAAGAGGATAACTGGACGGTGGTAACAGCAGACGGTAAACCCTCTGCTCATTTCGAACATACCATTGCCATAACGGAAAACGAGCCAGAAATACTGACGCTACCAAAGGGAGAAAAAAAGAAGTGTGAAATATAATAGCAGGCGTTATTATCCATTTAGTCAGTTTTTAAGGGAAAGATTCGACTGTAAGGTTTATAAATTACCTATAGACGCTGGTTTTAGCTGTCCTAATAGAGATGGTAAGATTGGTTACGGTGGTTGCACTTACTGTTATAACCCAAGTTTCAGCCCTTCCATCCTTTTACAAAAATCAAGTATTTCTCTCCAGATCAAATATAGAAAAGCTTTGCTCAAAAGAAAAGGCAAAGTTAACAAATTTTTGGTCTATTTTCAATCCTATACAAATACCTACGCAAAAGTGAAGATTCTAAAGAGGCTGTATGATGAGGCTATTCAGGATAAGGACGTCATCGGCTTTTGCATCGGAACCAGACCTGACTGTGTTCCTGATGAAGTGCTTGACCTCATTGAAAGTTATGCTCAGGATTACCATATCTGGCTCGAATATGGACTCCAATCAATACATGATGAGACACTTTTAAGAATTAGGAGGGGTCATAATTTTGCTCAGTTTGAAGATGCAGTTAAGCGAACGCAGGGTAGGAATATCTTTATTTGCGTTCATATTATTCTGGGTCTACCGGGCGAGGCAAAAGAAGACATCCTTGAAACAGCTAGAGCGTTAGCCAGAATGGGAATTGATGGAATTAAGCTCCACCATCTTCAAGTTGTTAAGAAAACAGAGTTAGTCAGAGATTTCCAAAGAGGAGAGTTCAAGGTTCTTTCTTCAGAAGAATATATAAAGCTTGTCTGTGATGTGCTTGAGCTGCTTCCCGCCAGGATTACTATCCAACGACTGGTAGGAGAAGTTCTTCAAGATAAGATGCTTGTCGCCCCCCGCTGGAATCTCAATAAACATAAGATTCTCTCTGCTATTGACCAGGAATTTATAGATAGAGGTTCTTTTCAGGGCTCAAAATTTGATTCCAGGAAATCATGAATAGTTCGTATCTATATGAAACGTCTTATATATTTTCGCTTATCTGTAGAGGTTTGATTCATCAAACCCGCTAATTTTCTGGCTTCATAAATGAAGTCGCTACAAGGGATGCGCAATTATTTATGTCGTTTCATATATGAGTTCATGGTTCATTGACCTACTAGCCCGTTAATTAAACTAGTTAATTGCTTAAATGGTTAATTAGTTAATTTTCCCCCTCACCCCATCCCTCTCCCCACAGGGGAGAAGGGAACGAGTATTGCGCGCGTAGAACTCAAACTCTTCTCTCTTTCTCTCGAGCAACAAGCGACGAGCAACAAGCAACCAATTGCCACTCACTACTCACCATCTTATTGTTTTTTGTCGATGAACAACGAACTATCAACAATGAACTAAACGCTATTCGCTATCTTTTTCTATATGGATTGTTCTGGTAGGGAAGGGAATCTTTATTCCCTGAGCCTGGAGCTCTTCGTAGGAGGCAGAAACGATCTTATCCTGTATGTCAAATCTATCTTTGAAATTATGAACCCAAAAGACTAGCCTGAAGTTGAGCGAGAAGTCAGCCATCTCCATAAAATAGACTCTAGGAGGAGGGTTTTCAAGAATTCCTTCTATTTTCTTAACACAGGCAAGAAGAATTTGTTTTGCCTTCTTTATATCCGACCCGTAGGCTATTCCTATTTTAATTACCATCTTTAAGTTAATGGCGGGGCGTCCGTAATTAGTAATTTTGGTTGTCACCAGGCTATTATTGGGAATGATAATTTCATTTCCCTCATCAAAAGATTTTATACGGGTAGATCTTAAGCCTATGTCAATAACCTCTCCTATTTCTCCAGTTTCCAGTTTTATAAAGTCGCCTATCTTAAACGATTTATCAGCAATGAGAGCCACTCCACCAAAAACATTAGCAAAGATGTCTTGCAAAGCAAAACCTATGATAAAGCCAGCAATGCCCAGGCTGGCTACCAAAGCAGTTACTTTTATACCCCAGACGTTAAGGATGAAGATAAGTAAAAGGATAAATACAACAAAGTTTAGAATTTTTCTGCTTATTATTATCAATTCGTGCCCTCTGGCCTTACCCGTAACTGCCTTTCTTTGTGTAAACCAGGTTTTGATAAACAAATTGATGAAGAAAGCGACTAGATAACAGGAAATGCCTATGACTACGGAGGCTAACGCCTTGGAAGAGATACTTTTGACCAGGGCAGGAAGAGGGAGGAAGTTAAGGGCAGTGGCTATTCCGGCCAGAAGAATAAAATAGAATACAGGAGTTTTCACTCGGGCCAGGATAATATCGTCAAGCTGGGTGGCGGTTTTTTTTGTCCATCGTTCTACCAGATGAGTGAGAACAAGATAGACAAATTTCGCCCCCAGAAAAAAAATCACGAAACTCAAAGCTGCTTTGAAATAAGGACTAATTCCAAGTTCTTCCAGAAATTCTAACATTCCGATCCTCTCTTCATCTAAGTTTTTTGCTTCCTTTTTAAGGTATAATAAAGTATCTCTGTGTCAAGAATATCTTTCTCTTTTGGTATCTGCTATGGAGCTTCCTCAAATTATTATTCGCAAAAACCTGGCCGACCTTGCCCTGCAGGGTGTAAAAAACGACGTCTTGGTAATCTAGCACGGGCTGTTGACAAACATTCAATAATATGATACGGAGTAATATCATCAATTCTCTAAAATTTAGAAATGACCACGGAAAAGAGAGATAGAGATTGGCACTAGCCAGAACGGGAAAGTTCGCTAATAGCGAGGTTAGACAAATGAATGAATGGGAGCGTATTTGTAGAGAAGTCGTTGAGAATGGTTTATTGAGAATTGATTCAGAAGATACTATTTGGTGGGCAAACGAAATGATGGCTACCATGCTGGGGGTATTTCGCCGTAAGTTAGTAGGAAAGAAATACTACGAAATCTTGCCTAAAATAAAAAAGCCGCTCTCTTTTTATCCTCTTTCTTCTGTCGGGAAAAGCAGCAGCTCCACCTCTGATGAGATTTATGTTTCTCATCTAGAAAAATGGTTCTTGATAGAGTATTTCCCTGATTTTAACTCAAAAAAAGAAATCAAAGGAACAATATGCTGTATTCAGGATATTACCGAAAGAAAGGAGAAAGAGAGGCAATTAGAGCAAATGGACCGGGTCTCTGCTCTGGGAAATACGGCTGCCGCTATTGCTCATGAAATAAATAATCCATTAGCCTCTATTTCCATTGATCTGGAAAGATTATTGAAAGACAAGAACAATAGAAGATTGGCTAAGGACCATACGAAAATATTGAGGATGACAGAAAGGATTTCTGATATTGCCGGGACCCTGCTCGATTTTTCCAGAAAAAGACCGCTCCAATTCAAGAACGAAGATGCCAATGCTATTCTCGATGAAGCTCTAGCTATGGTTGCCAATAGATTTATGGTCGAGAACAAAAAGATTATTAAACGATATACTAAAAATCTTCCTCCCATAAAAGTTGACTCCCACCAACTTCAACAAGCTTTTCTCAATTTGGCAATAAATGCTTTGCAATCATTGAAAGAAAAAGGTACTCTTTCTGTTATCACCAGCAATATAAGCCAGGTTAAGCATGTGAAAGTAACATTTAAAGATACCGGCTGCGGCATTTCCAAGAAAGATATGAAAAAAATCTTTGATCCCTTTTTTACCACCAAACAAGATGGAAGTGGACTGGGATTGACTATTGTTCATCGAATTATCAATCAGCACGGAGGGACTATAGAGGTCAAGAGTGCTCTGGGCAAAGGAACGCGGGTGGATATTTTTCTACCTTCAGTGCTGCAATAAAGTTGAATAGTTCCCAGTTCATCGATAGAAACAATAAGATGGTAAGTGGTGAGTGGTTAATTGGTGAGTAGTACTCTCCTCTAGGGTGAGGGGAATTAACCGCATAACTGCTTAACCAATTAACCAACGGGCTAGTAGGTCAATGAACAACGAACTATGAACAATGAACAAAACAGGGGTGAGGGGAAACAATCAGCAATGAACAAAATCTCAGTAGGTGAAGAAGAAAGAATTAAAATAATGATTGTAGAAGACAATGTAGAAGTTGCTGAGTCTATCAAAAATTATCTCATTTCGGAGAATTTTGAAGTGACGATTTACAATGAGGCTCCTAGGGCATTGACAGAACTCAAGAAGGGAACCTATCACCTTGTCCTTTTGGATCTAAGAATGCCCAAGATGTCAGGGGAAGAGATGTTGAGGAAAATGAGAGAGGGTGGCTGGAATATTCCAGTAATCATTCTGACAGCTTATCCCAGTGTAAAATCGGCCATTGAATCCTTGAAATTACAAGCCTTTGATTATATCGAAAAACCCTTTAAGATGTCTCGTCTATTAGATACTATTAACTCTGTAATTAAGGAAGGAGGAATTACTACCCGTCCCAAAGAAATATTGGTGTCCAGGGTGGGCCAAAGAATGAGATTCTTGCGGAATGAGAAGAAACTGACCCTGAGGCAATTAGCCACCCGAGCCGGAGTCTCCCCCAGTTTGCTCTCCAAAATCGAGGTAGGAAGCAGTTCACCATCCCTTTATACCATTTATAGAGTGACAAAATCCCTAGAAATCAGCTTAAGAAGCTTCTTTGAAGACATTGAAGTCTAACCCTTTTAATCTTTCCCTCAGTGAAGCACCAGGTCTCAGTGGACACCAAAAGCAGCCTACCAAAATACACTCCTAGAGCAAGGTAACTAACCTTGGTCAGGGATGCTTAACCAATCAGGTCTGTTGACTTATATTAAACTACTTGACATTTATTCAATTTGTTATATAATAAGAATGACGGGACGTACACAGAGGACGGACAGCTCTGTCGCCGCCGAGAAGCGATGTCATGAACCACATTTCGCGCCTGCTGCAAAATGAAACACAAGAGTGGGTGTGAATGGTCAACCTAAAGGGAGTTGACAATATCATAGTTTATATTATAATATATTAGTTGACAATAGAACAGATTGATGAATCATTTTTTATCATAGATAGAGAAGACCAAAATAAGTACAGGTTCTAATGATATACTCAAGGATAAAACTGACCTCATCAGAGAAAGTGGGAAAAGAGGTTCAGAATTACTATCTAGAACAAAAAGGGAGGTGAAAAAGAATGAAAAATTCATTGGAGTAGCAGTAGCAGTAGCGTTGTTGGTTCTGCCCGTGATGGCGATAGCCGCGCCGGACGTTCCTCACCTCAATTGAAGTTGGTAGTGTCGGTTCAATTGCCTGGCTATCTTGATAGTTTATTTTGATACTTCCAGTCCACTTCCTTACTTCTGGGACAGGAACAAAGGGCAGGACTTTAAGAATGAAATAGTGGCTGAACAATGCTTCTTTCTCAAACTCTATACTTACACAGTAATAATAGGTCCCTGAATAATCAGCCGGAATCTCAAAAGTGATATTTATGGCTAGTGCCTCTCCCGGGGCGATATCTTCAAATTGTCTGGTTTTGTCAGTCTCGGTCAAATAACTCTTATTCGTATCATATACTTTTAGAAAGACCGAGTATTCTCCAGCTACCCAGGTTCTTGTTCCCGTGTTGGTTATCCCGACTTCGAAGACTATCTCCTTGCCAGCCTGAGCCGATGGTGGCGTAGTAGTAATTATGCGGAACATGGCTGAATTTTCAGCAAAAGCAAACCCCGCCTTACAAAATATAAAAAAGACTAACACTGAGACAGCTGCTCTTCTCAAAACATCACCTCATATACTAGCCGGAATTATAACACAATGGGTTTAAAAGTCTATTGAAAAGCATCGGCGCTGAACACTCTTGAAGAGGGGAAAGAGACAGAACCTAAGCGACAAAATGGGGATTGCTTCGGCTTCGCCTGGCAATGACAAGCCTGCCTGTGCGTGTCCGCACGCAGACGGACGGGGGACCTGCTCACAGTGAGGGGAATTGCATTTTTCAAAAAGAGCTTCTCTGTTGGCTTACAATAGACTACTTGATGTTTACTCAAATCTATTATATGATTGGTAGAAGGAATTACCCACAAGGTGATGTAGAATCAAGCAAATAGAATTCCTTTAGAAAGCTGAGAGGAAAAGCAAAGTGTTTCAAGAGAAAGAACAGCACAATGGTGACCTCAGAGAATCCCAGGTTAAACGCACCCAGGCAGAAAAAGTGGCTGCTTCGGATATTATGGTTGCCAGTCTGGCACACGAATTGAAAAATGGAATGACGAGTATCCTCACCTTTGTTCAGTATTGCCTCAACAGTACTTCTAAAGAAGACGAAAGAGCTACTGCGCTGCTAGGTGCTGAGCGGGAAACGAAGCGGTGTATAAATATTGTGCGGGATCTTCTAGCTTATTTACGTGTAGAGAAAGAAGGTGAAGAGGCACCTCAAGAAGTGAGCTGTGCTGTAATTATTGGTCGAGTCTTCAAAACATTATCCTCTCGTATTGAAAAAGAAAGGGTTTCCATCATCCAACATTATGCGGAGGAAATTCCTAAGGTTTGGATGAAAGCGGGCAGCATTGAATTGGTCTTTTCCAATATTATCACTAATGCTCTCGATGCTCTAGAAAAGAGCGAGAAAAAGGAAATTCACGTTGATATACAGCGTGAAGATAAATTTATCCAGATAGCAATTAGAGACAGCGGTTGTGGGATTGCTCGGAAAAACCTGGCAAGGATTTTCGAGCCCTTTTTCAGTGGCAAGCCTACTGGAGAAGGAACAGGTTTAGGGCTTTCTATATGTGAAAGGATTATCACTCAGCACGGGGGTAAGATTATCTGTGAGAGCAAGATTGGCACAGGAACGAAATTTAAGATTTTATTACCGAGCAAAGAGGGAAAAGCCTAACAAAAATGAACAAACATATTCTAGTTATTGATGATGATGCAGGAATAAGAGAATCATTATCTTTGATACTCGGTAATGCAGGATATCAAGTGGATACGGTTGAATCGGGTGAGCAAGGAATTGAGAGGGTAAGAAACAATAAATATGATTTAATCTTTCTTGATATCAAAATGGCAGGAATGAATGGCATTGAAACACTACGAGAAATACGCAAGATGGGCAAGAAAATACCTGTCTATATAATAACGGCTTTTCAAAGAGAGTATTTCCGACAGCTAGAAGGCGCCAAGCAAGATGGAATGGATTTTGAGGTAATAGAGAAACCCTTTGATAGGAAACGGCTTCTTTCGCTTGTTAAAGATATTTTAGAGATATATACTCCAGACAACTTATTCGAAAAGCAATCAGACTAAGTCAATGGCTCATACTATATGAAACGTCTTATATATTTTCTTATGTGTAGAGGTTTGATTCATCAAACCCGCTAATTTTCTGGCTTCATAAATGAAGTCGCTACAAGGGATGCGCAATTATTTATGTCGTTTCATATAGAACAAGGAGAAAAGGAAGTTCGCTTTATCGAATAATCCTCGGTGAGAGGTCCCCAAAAGTAGTCTGCTCTGGGAATTCGAAGAATAATTGGTTGCCCAGAGGGCGCACTCTCTCTCCCTGATTGTTATCTGTAATATATTTCTTATTTTGGAGGGTTATTTTGCCTTCTCGAAAGCCTTCTAACAGCGTATTGATTTATCTTAGCTATTAGCTTTTGTGGCGCTATGGGCTTGGCTATGTAATCATTGCACCCGGCGGCAAGACACTTATCCTCATCAGCCTTAAATGTTCTGGCAGTGACAGCAATTATAGGAAGGTCTGAATCCTTTTCTCTGATCCTTCTGGTTGCCTCAAGGCCATCCATTTTTGGCATCTGAATATCCATAAGAACCATATCATAGCTTTTCTCTTTTATCCTTCTCAGAACATCTTCTCCATCTACTGCTCGACTGATAGTGCAGCCTTCCAAGAACCTCCTAATTATGTTGTAGGTAAAATCATCATCCTCAGCCACCAGGATATTCACGCCTTTTTTCACCCTCTCTTCTGTTTTGGGGGGAGCCCCATTTCCATCTCTATCTGGAACCACTCTTTCCTTTAAAGCTATGCAGGGAAGACTAAAGCAAAAAAGGGAACCTTTTCCTGGTTTTGACTTAACCTCTATTTTTCCCCCTAGCAGTTCAACCAACTCCTTAACTATGGTAAGTCCTAATCCTACGCCTCTGTGTTCTCTTCTGATAGTTCCATTCATCTGGTAGAATTTGTTGAAAATCAGAGACAGTTTCTCTTCCGGAATACCAATGCCAGTGTCTTCAAAAGAGAACCGAATGCTAGAATTACTTCCCTTGTTCAATCTTATCTCTATTCTCCCTTTCTCGGTAAACTTTAAGGCATTGGAAATTAAGTTAAAAAGAATCTGAGTGAGTTTTCCTTCATCAGTGCGGATCTTCGAGGGAAAATGGGAAGGATAGACCATCTTAATCTCCAGGCCTTTTTTCCTGGCTTCAAACTCAAAACCAGAAATGATGTTTTTCACGGTCTCCTTCAGAAGAAACTCTTTTTTCACCACTTTGGCTTGTCCTGCCTCAATTCTAGCCAAATCTAAGATACTATTGATTAGCTCCAAGAGATGTTCGTCGCTGTCCCGAATCATGGCCAATAGGTCTCTCTGTTCAAGCGAAAGGGAGTTTTTTTGAAGAAGATGGACAGCACCATCAATGACGGTAAGGGGAGTCCTGATCTCATGACTCATATTGGCCATAAACTGCGACTTAAGACGATCAGCCTCCTGAGCTCTTTCGGTCTCTGCCTTTTTCCTGGCGGTGCTGTCCCGCATGATCCCCATAATCTCACGAGGCCAGCCGTATGCATCATACAGGAAAGTTATGCCGGTCTCGACCCACACCGTGGAACCATCCTTGCGCTTGAGCTCAAGCTCGACCGTCTGTGAATCGGAGTATCTCGTAGCCGTTCTCACTTCTTTACGCTTTTTCTCTTCAACGAATTTCATGGTAGTCCTAAAGGAGCGAAGACCCAGAGTTTCTTCCGGCTTCTGAGCTATCACTTCCTCAGGGCGGTAACCCAGTAAGCGGGTCACGGAAGGACTGATGTACGTGAAATTAAGCTGCAAATCCGCGGTCCAGATGACGTCGGACACGCTTTCGGTAAGTAGACGCCAGCGCTTTTCATTCTCTTGCAACACCAGTTCCGCCTTCTTGCGCTCAATCTCTGATGTTTTCAATTCAGCAACTCGTTGGTGTAATTCCACCAACTCATTAATAAGTTGATCTTTTGTCTTTCGCTCATCCTTCATTCTATGAACCCTTCAGGATAGACAGAAATGTTGCCTAATTCCTCACTAGACACTGTTCTATTCAAAGTGAATATTATTCTTTCTTTCTTTCGTCAACTATATCTATAATTATCATACATGAATTCTGTTCACTGTCAACCCCTTCTCGTCATTATACTTCTCTAGATGTGCAAAGGGTGAACCTTTGATGGTGATATCAGGTTACGCAGTATTCTCACAATGACTTTCCGGCACTTTTTCTTGCCTGGCACTTGCTGATATCATTCTTTTTGGGCAAGACCCTGTCAGACAAGATTTTGCGCTACTGGAGAAGTAACACTACTGGAGAAGTGACCTGTTAGCTAAAATTTAAAAGTGGACTATTAAGTTTTAAAAGTGGACTATATTAGGGTCAGAATTTTAACCTAGTAGACATCAGTAAATATATCTTTATACCAGATTCTAACCTCTGCTAGGCCTGCTTTCTCATCAGGGACAATACGAAGTCCAATTTCTTCTCTCAAAGGAGCCTTATGCACCTTCAATCTGAGGTTATTGATGAAAATTTTATGATAAGCATTTACTCTTCTTTTCACGCTGAGACAAGAAAAGTCCTTTACTACGGCACAAAAAGAGAAGAGTAGTATATCTAATCTGTCTTTTGAGAAAGATTCGGTCTGTGGATACACTCCACTTTTAAACTTTAATTACTCCAGTTTTAAAACTTAATTAACATACTGGAGAAGTGACCTTGACTTATCTAACGAGCGTATTAGAATACAATTATGTGGGTTAAAAAGAGGGGGTTATTCGGCATACAAATTGCTCTATTCTGATTTAGCGAAGTGACCCGCGGAGCAATAACGGCCGTATCACTAAAAAGGAGCACTAATGAAGACGATCCTCGTAGTTGAGGATGACAAGCATCTTGGGAAGCTAGTACATCACGCCTTAAGAGGCTCCTACAAGGTTCTTCAAGCTGAGAATAGGCTTGAAGCACGTCAAACAATAGACAAAAGCCGGGTGAACCTGGTATTACTGGATTTGCATCTTCCCCCTGAGACGGATACCGTCAAGGAAGGGATGAGGACATTGGAAGAGATAAGAGAGATTGATTCTGAGATTAAGGTGGTGGTGATGACCGGGGATCGAGAACAAGAGACTTCCTTAAGAGCAATAGATAGGGGTGCCTATGACTACTTCTGCAAGCCGTTTAATCTTGAAGAAATGAAAATTGTCCTCAAAAGAGCTCTTTATATTCAGAGCCTGGAGAGAGAGAACCAGCGCCTGCGCCAAAGATTATCCCAAGAAGTCCAGTTTCGCAACATCATCGGTAAGAGTGATAAAATTAGGTCAGTCTTGGAGTTAATTAGAACGGTTGCTCAGAGCGATTGTACTGTGCTCATCCGTGGAGAAAGCGGCACCGGTAAAGAAATGGTGGCTGAAGCTATCCACCATAGTGGTCCCAGACGCAATCAGCCTTTCATAGCAGTAAACTGTGCTGCAATACCAGAGGCACTTATGGAAAGCGAGCTCTTCGGCTATGAGAAGGGAGCTTTCACCGATGCCATTAGAGGTAAGCCAGGCAAATTTGAACTGGCCTCCAGTGGAACTTTATTTATGGACGAGATTGGCGATATGAGTTTGGCCATGCAAGCTAAAATATTAAGAGTTATTCAAAATCGCTCCTTTGAGAGATTGGGAGGAACCGAGTCTATAAAAGTTGACTCTCGTCTTATCGCCGCTACCAACAAGAACTTGGAAGAACTCATAGCAAAGGAAGCCTTCAGGGAAGACTTATATTATCGTCTAAATGTTGTCTCGATTCATCTTCCTCCTTTGCGTGAGAGAAAGGAGGACATCCCTCTTTTAGTAAGCCATTTCCTAAGGAAGTACAACAAGACAGGCAGTAAAGTAGTAAAGGGAGTCTCTTCTCGGGCTCTAGAGTCACTAGTAGATTATGACTGGCGGGGTAATGTCAGGGAGCTGGAGAATGTCATTGAAAGGGCCATTGTTCTCAAACAGGACGAGATGTTATTAGCAAGGAGTATTTCTTTGCAGGCAGGGGAAAAGTCTTTGCCATCAAAAATCCCTTTCAGTTCAACGCATACTTCACTAGCTGAGACAGAAAAGGAGCTCATTCAAAAAGCTTTGAGAACTACCCAGTGGAATCAAACCAAGGCAGCAAAGCTGTTGGAAGTACATCGAAATACCTTACGACGAAAAATAAGACATTTCAATATCCATAAAAAATAGGCAGAATCCTCTTCCCAGGACTTTTCCTCAGAACAAAAAATCCCTGGGCCCAAGATTAGCTAAGAACGAGTCAACTCCCCAAGCCCATTAGGTAATATCCATACCCGAATATAACAGTCGGTCACAACAAAAAGATACTAGGTAGCAATTTGGTGCAGTTGCATCATAGCACAGATATCGCAGTAGCATTATCAAACACTCAAACAATTGCCCTGCTTCAGCACATACCTTGCACCAATATGGAGCAAATGAATCAATTCGGGTCATCTCTCATAGTGCACTCCCTGCCTAAGCAAGATTCCTCATAGAATCAACAGACCAAATTAGAAGCGGATTTGAGCAGACTTACCCAGCCTCTTTTCTCTTACTTGAAGGCTTGGCATCGAAACTGTTTAATCAGGGATTTCTTCATTGGACACTCTAATATTGTGGAGCGATTTTATTTGAATTCAAATTCAATTTTATCATCATTGAGCCAATGGTACACTGGCTTAATTCCCTTTTCCTCTAATTTGTGATCGATCTTTGAAAAAATAGGTTGTAAGATATCCTCATATCTGTGTCCCATAAAAGATACCCGTATCCTATCACCTCTCTTTTTCACGAAGGCCTCTGCCTCCAGGAAATCTTCCACTATGGTCTGAATGTGTTTGTTCTTATGCTCATCGGGAAGTGACTTCTTGAAAGCGCTAACTGCATGATAAGCGAACTTTTTGTAATAGAGCAAGAGGTTTATCTTTGTCAGATCTATCCCTGGAAGATGATCCAAGTGGAGAAATAAGTTCTCCTTGAAGAAGTTCTCGATTCTCCAGCGCTTAGAGTACTCCCAGATCAAGCGAGGTTCTATATCTTCTTGGACATTGGTTAGATATCCTCGCAAAGGGGGGTCCTCATCTTCCTCAGGATAATTACCTGCTTCATCTTTAGCTCTGACTTTAAAGGTATAGTTTCCTGAGGAGAGCATATAGGTTTTGCTTGTCTCAGATGACCAACCTGACAGGTCTTGGTAGTCGAGATGACCTTCTGATTTGTATTGGTAAACCAATTTTTCAACTGGAGTGATCCCATCAGGGTCAGATCCTGTCCAGGTAAAGTCAACAGCTACCTTGGGAGTATTGCCGTTAACTGTGTCAGTGGGATAATCTATTAAGGTTGCCTGAGGAGGATGATTATCCACCCGCAGACTTACTTGTGTCTGGGCCGAGTTACCCGCTAAGTCTTGTGTAGTTAACCTCAAGGTATAGGAGCCATCGTTAAGAACGGTTGTATCCCAGGTAGCTAAAGTGTCATCAGTTACCTGAGAGGTAGAGCTAGTAATCTCTGTCCAACTGGAAGGTTCGGTTCCCTGACCATATTCTACTGTGTATTCTTTAAAGTTTTAGCTGCGTGTCCCGCTGGTGCTCATAAAATAGGTCGTTCTTTCTTATAGAAGCCTGATTTAAAGCATTATAGAGTGCATACTTTCTTCTGGGGAGTGGAATCCGATCCTCAGGAGGTAAATATACCGAAGAGCCGTTGCCCCAACTGCAAGTTAGTTGATGTACAGAAACATGGTTCCGATCGAGCCAAGTCACTGGGAGCTTCAGGAAAACGCGAAAGAATAATTCAGCACAACTGCTGTCTTGACTGCCACAGGTGGTTCTCTGAAAAGGCGGAAGCCAAGACTACTAAACGATATGAATCATCTCTAATCCTATGGCATAAATTGGATCAAGTTCTGCCAAAGAAAATGAGCATCAGCGGGACACGCAGCCAAAAAATTCAATATGATATCGTTTCTTGATGAAAAAATAGAGAATAGAAGAGGCAGTTTTCCTTATTATTGAAATATTTTTATCCTCTTTTCTCGATATTAACTCGGTTGGACCAAGAATCATAAAGGGCATCACCCACTACTGCTTCTCCTTTGAGTCCTTTTTTATCTTCTTTTTTAAGGAGAGTCTCAAAGTAGGTCTCACCTCCTTCATTCTCATCTCCGGGAAGGGTATCGCAACTGGTAATGATCTGTGATTCATCTTCTACTATGTGGGCCTTGTATCCGGCAAATCTCTTATCTTTGCTCTTTCTTCCAAATCTGGCCTCGGGATCAGCGAAACTAACCAGCTTTCTTTTTCCTTTGGGGTCCACTACCTGTTCTAAGAGAGAAATTTCTCTTTCAATACGAGAAGAGTATTTACCCTTCACCTTTCTTAATGAGCTCAGTTGATAAAGTGAGCTCTTTGGCTAAATCCTCCTTACTTGAGTTCTGAGGAGGTTCTTGCTCAGAAGAATATTCTTCTGAAGAGATATTGGGTTTCTTTCTCTCCTTCTTAATTGCCCTGAGAATTCTTTTTCGTCCCTCTCTCAAGAGCTCCACGGTATTGGGAATGGCAACATCAGCTATGATATGAGTAGCATCAACGATCTTGAGCTTTTCCTTTAGAAGACCTTTTTCTTTACACTGCTTAACAAACTCATCGAAGATTCTCTCGAATCGTTCTTCTCCTAATCTTTTTCGAAAGACAACTAAAGAAGTATCATCAGGAAGAGGATCCTCGATTTTGATTCCGACAAAGCAGCGAAAGAGAACATTGAACTTTAGCTGTTTTACTACCTCTACATCAGAAAGGTTATAGTAGAATTCCAAAAAGAGAACTTTAAACATTACCTTTGGAGGATAGGAAGGTCTTCCTGCTACTTTGGCATAAAGATCTTTAGTTTTTTCCTCAAATTTTCTTAGAATCTCAGTTGTGTTAGTGAGAGAAACAACACCATTCAAAGCCTGTTCGTAAATTTCGCAAGGCACTTTGGGTTTTGTCATTATTTTTATGATAGCTCTTCTTCGTCAGGATCTTTTCAGCCATTCCAATAAATCATCCCTGGTAATCGTTTAATAGACTGGGAAAATTATGACTGCACCATTTGGTGCAGCTACCCAAGAGAATGAGCATCAATCATAGAGATAGTATGCACTCAAGGAATTGCCTCACTTTAGTGCCTAATGTGCACCCAGATAGGCAAGTAGAGGAGTTGGTCTCATCTTTTGGATAAGCATCTTTACCTACTCAATTCTTTATAGATGGAATAGATCAGCTTATTAGATAATCCTGCCCAACTTTTCCTCTCACTTAAAGGGCCTGGCATGAAAGTTGCCGATAAGGAAATTAGTGAGACTTGGAAACGTGTTTCAACCTTTAGCAAGTTTTGGCACTGTCAATGAGCCTTACCCTGTTGCCATTTATTATCGTAGACTCTATGGCCGCCGACAACAATAGTAGAAGATTCATAATATCATTAACAATAAGGAGACAGTAAAAATGAGCGTAAAGAAAATCCTGATGTGGGTAGGGGTGCTCGGCTGGCTTTTCTCATCTACCGCTGCCTTCAGCCAAACCGAAGAGGAAGTTCAGTCGATGGAGGTGTTTCAGCAAGTAATCCAACTGGTAATGGAGAACAACCCCATCCTGAAATCCCAGAGGAATTTGGTTAATACCATTGAGCAGATGCCCGAGCCCGGCGCAGGTTTCATCAATCTTGAGGAACTACAGTCCAAAAGTCGCCGGGTAGGTGAGGAAGGGTTGGGAACTCCCCTTCTGAGTCTCAGTGAGGTAATACAGGTCGAGACATTCGTACAAACGAAATTGGATCGGGAAAAAACTCTAGCTGAGGCCAAACAGACCTATGAGAATCTGAAGCAGACCCTGATATCCAATATCATGACTAAGATCACCCAAATGGAGAAGTTAAGGAACAAAAGAGTGAACTTAGAAGAGCTTAAGTCCTTTTTTGAGACAAGGCGGGATTCTTTAGAAAAACAGGTGAAGGCGGGGATAAAGCAGCCAAGCACTCTATTTGATCTCACGGAACAACTTATGGAAACCAGCCTCGAGATGAAAAACGCTGCCCGGGAACGGGAGATTCTGAAACTGGAGACAGCCATAAGCCTGGGGGGAACGAAGTGGGAAGAGCTTCTGGATTTATTAAATAAGGTGTGAGGTAATGTCAAAAGTTTTATGATGAATATGAAAGATAAATATGAGAAGTGAGTAGGATAAAAAGATAGAATTTTCTTTGAAGAGAGGAGGACAATGATGAAGAAAAACGCTCTGATCGTCTTTCTGGTGTTGATGGGGATTACTTTTTCCTTCGCAGGTTCTGCAAAGGCCGAAAAACTCACCCCAAAGGGGGATATGCTTCAAGAGATTATCGATCTGGTGTTGGAAAACAACCCCACTCTTCAATCCCAGAAGAGCCTCCTGGACCAAATCCAGGCTTTACCTGATCCGGGAAAAGGTTTTGATTTCCAGCTTAACGTAAGGGGAGGGGTGACTGCCTATGCCGACGAGAATAATCAAGAAATTTGGGCCGGTCCCACCGGGGGTGTAGTTTTGGAAATGCCTCTGTTTAACTCATCTAGACGACGCGAGAGCATAATGAGTCGACTAACCTACGCCAAGGAGCTGGAAAAAGCTCGACAGGATTACCTGGCCCTGAAAAACTCCATCGTCTCAGAGCTTCTCACCAAGCTAGAAAAACTTTTCCAACTGGAAAACGAAAAAAAGAAGCTGGAGGAACTCAAGTCTTTTCTTAGTTCTAACACCGAATCCTTAGAACAACAGGCTAAAACCGGAGTGATAAAAGCGGCCGACTTATGGCAGCTATCCGAAAGAATTATGGATATAGAGACCAAAATTTACAATCGGTCCAGCGAGTTGGAAATTCTGAGGCGAGAAATAGCCATTAATTTAGCAGGTGAAAAATCAAGTGAACTCTGGCAAATGCTGGAACAGTTAAGCGTCAAAGATAGCGAGGAGAAACGCCTTGAATCCCAGTGAAGAGCTGAGCCTTCAAAACTACTGGAGAATCATAGGGAAGAGAAAATGGGTGGTTATCCTCACTGCGGTTGTGCTAACCGCCTCCGCAGCAGGATTCAGTTTTCTTCAAACTCCTATTTACGAGGCCTCTACTACCCTCTACCTCAAAGAGACTAAACCTGACTCCGGGCAGATCGATGTCTTCGGGGGACTTTCCCTTCCCTTCGCCGAAACTGAGATCAACACTCAGATAGAAATCCTCAAGTCTCACAGCGTGATGGAGGAAGTGGTCGGCAGGCTGCCTCCTATCAGTACTCACAAAAAAGAATCAGGTAAAAAGAGCGACTTTTATGGATACTTAAGAAATCTGCTCGCCCTGGCCCTGGGTAAGTCCTCTAGGGAAGAGAAAGCCGAGTCTCTTTCTGAAATAGCTGACCATTTAAGGAAGAAAAACATATCGGTGGCCCCCATAACTAATACCAGGCTCATTACGATTACTGCATCTTCTGATGATCCCGAGATGGCTCAACTCATCGCCAATACCACTGCTAAGGTCTTCATTGAAAGAGATATCAGCTCCCGACGAAGGGAGAGCACCACTGCCCTCGATTTCCTCTCCCGGGAGACCAAGAAGACGGCAGAGAATCTCCAGCAAGCCGAGGAGAATCTGAAGAGATACAAAGAAAAAGAGGGCTTCGCTGAACTCTCGGAGAAGGCGAGGTTAATGGTGGAACGTTTTTCGGAGCTGGAAACTCTGCATCAAAGCACCAGAATATCCCGGCAGGAGCTCAACAACCGCCTAATAGAAATAAGAAGCCAACTGAAGAAGGTGAGCAAGGTGTGGGTCTCATCTACCAATATCGCTGATAATCCAGTGGTCCAGATGCTCAGAAGCCGCCTCACCGATCTAGAGATTAAACATGCCCAGTTGAGCAGGGAGTTCTCCTCGGATGATCTCCAGGTTACCTACATAAAGGCCCAGATCGAGGAGACCAAGAAAGAGTTAGAACGCAAGGTTAAGACAGTGGTGGCCGGAAAGACCGAGACTATAAGTCCCATTTACACTGAACTCTATACTAAGTTAGTTACCTACGAGACCGAGGTAAATGCCCTCAAGGCCAAGGAGGATGCTCTGGGGAATTTGGTAGCTGAATATGAGAGGAAGGTAAACAAACTTCCCCAGCAGGAGTTAAGCCTGGTCCGCCTGGAAAGAGACCAGCAGGTCAACGCCGAGCTCTACGCCATTTTAGTCAAGGCAAAGAATAAGACCGAGATTGAGTCCGCCAGCGAGATCGGCACCATTGAAGTGGTTGATCCTGCCCTTAAACCCACCGGCCAGGTTAAGCCCAAGACAAAAAGCAATACTTTAATCGGCTCAATACTTGGTTTAATGTTGGGAGTCTTTTTTTGTTTGCTCATAGAGCGTTCAGATAAAACCATCAAAACCGAGGATGAGGCCAAGAAATTGCTAAATCTTCCTATTCTGGGAGTAATCCCTAGACCCGGTGTTCCAGCTAGACATGGTGATACATACGCATACAGATCCAACAAGAAGAAGAAACGAAAAGAGATTGAAGCTAGCATTCTTGAAGAAAGAAGGACTCCCATAGAACTAATCACCCGGGATCTCCCCCAATCTCGCACCTCAGAAGCTTACAGGAGTCTGGCAACTAATCTGCAATTTGCCGATCTAGACCGAAAGCTAAAGACTCTGGCAGTAACCAGTTCTATTCCTCAAGAAGGCAAGACTTCCGTAGTCATAAACCTGGCCATAATTTTGGCCTCAGCTGGCGAGAAGGTTCTTCTTGTCGATGCGGATTTCAGGTTCCCTAAGGTCCATAAAGTTTTCAAATTGGACGCATCTCCCGGCCTTACCAATTTCCTTATGGCTGACAAAAGCCCCAACCCTATATATATATATGTTATAGAGGGAGTGAATAATTTAGATCTTCTCACCAGTGGTTCTCTGCCTCCCAATCCCTCTGAGCTTTTGAGGTCTTCCCGGATGAAAAAGTTAATATTAGAGCTTCAAAAAAAATATGACTATGTATTGTTTGACTCTTCTCCTCTTCTTGGAACAGCCGATGCCCCTATTTTGAGTTCAAATGTAGACGGCATCCTTCTGGTATTGGGAGCAGGTGAAGTAGGCAGACAAGCAGCCCAAAAGGCTAAGGAATCACTTGAAAAAGTAAAAGCTCACATTTTAGGGCTCGTCTTAACAAAGTAAAACCTGAACCTGGTGGCTATTACGGCAAATACTATTATCATTACTACTCCAATGAGAACGAACAGATTTAACCAGAAGAAGGTAATGGCCATCTTTGGCACTCGTCTTAGCCACGGTGATAAAGGAGAATGAACCGACTTATCATATGACTGATGAAATATTGCCAAATTATATTGCGAAAATTAGAGTGGGGAGATAAAGAAAATGAGGAGAAAGATTGTAGAGTCTGTGGTTGCTGGACTGTTGGTTTTGGTTCTTGGTATTGCTTCAGCACCAGCCCGGGCTGAGTTCAGTCTAAAGATTCTGAGAGGCCAGTACAGCCCTAATTTGCGAAAGATGAATGCGGAATTTGATCAGTACTGGAACAATGATTGGGGCACCGATTTTGAATTAAAAACGGGAGCGATCTCCGGCTTGGCACTAGGATTCAATATCGGTCCTCGGTTTGAGATCAGACTGGAGGGTTATGGTTTCCAGTCCAAAACAGGTGATACCCACCGATGGGGCTGGGAGAGCTGGTTGGGCGTCTCGGAGCGACTTCAGCATGAGGAATTTAAATTGACCGTTACTCCGGTGATCGTCTCGGGGATCTACAAATTTTCCCCCTTTTACGTGGGAGCAGGAGTAGGTTCATTTTATAGTAAGCTTCAATGGGTCTGGGAATACGATGAATATTTGAACGGATTTTGGATGGGTTCGGCTTCTGGGAGTAAGTATGACACGGATAGCCCCGTCGGTCTGGTGGTTTTGGCGGGATTCAGCTTGGGGAATAAGCCAGTGTCCTTGAATCTAGAGGCCCGGTACGTTATGCTTGCCAAGGGCGAACTCAAAGTCAACTGTCATACTTGGGCTACCGAAGCTGACTTCAGTGGTTTGCAGCTTAGTCTCCTGGCGGGAGTTACATTTAGGTAATGGTTTCTTGGATATCTGCTAGGCCCATCTTTTCTGGGGGATGAAACCAAGAACGTCGTTTGAGTAGGGTTTGCACAAAATCGTAGAATGGCGTAGGAGATAAAGCGGGCAAGGTCACGTTATGAATAATAAGGAATACGAAGTGCCTATTCAAAGAGGCTTATTAAAACCGACCTTACAAGTAACCGTTTTTTCCATCTTGGGCATTATAGTAAGGTTTGTTACCCAGATTATCGTAGCTGCCAAGTTCGGTGCCACGATAGAAAGGGATGCCTATTTTGCCGCTGTGGTTTTCCCAACCTACATCACCGCCGTTCTTGTCGGCTCGCTAACGCTAATTTTTGTCCCCATGTTCATTGAATATGAAACCAAGAAGAATAAGGAAGAAGCATGGAAGGTGGCCAGTATTGTCATAAATTTCATCTTTCTGGTTCTCTTGGGAATTTCATTACTGGGATTCATCTTTGCCAGGCAATTGATTTCGGTAACTACACCAGGGTTTAAGGGAGAAGAACTTTCATTAACTGCGGCTCTTTTAAGAATTATTTTTCCCTCGATTATATTCAGTGGCATGATCGGTCTGTTATCGAGTATGTATTATGCGCATCATCGCTTCTTACGACCTGCGATAGCATCTGCTATAAGTACACTTTTAATGTTATCATCTGTGGTTGTTCTCACTCATTTTTGGGGGATAAAGAGTCTGGCCTTTGGATATCTGGTTGGTGAAATTGCAGGTTTTTTCATTTTGGTTCCCATTCTTTTCAAGCAGGACAGGTATCGTTTTAGCTTTGATTTTCATAATGAGGGTGTAAGACAGATGATTAAGCTGATGTCGCCTTTGGTTTTTGCAGGTTTATTTTATAGAGCGACTACAGTTATTGAAAGAATGATTGCTTCCACTCTGCCAACGGGTAGTATCTCATATTTAGGGTATGCAAATAGAATAATCTCAATATTAACGATAATAGCAACGACTGGGATTCCTATGACCATTTTCCCCATAATCGCAAAGAGCTGGGCGGAAAACGATCTGGTGAGGGTTCGAGAACACTTTGCACGGGGTGTTCGAATTATGATGCTAGTTACTTTTCCCATTGCAATGGTTTTCGTTGTACTTAGAGTGCCGATAATTCAGGTGATTTTTGAAAGAGGGGCATTTGATCATAGAACAACTCTAGCAGTTGCGGATATCTTGATGATTCTTCTTATTGGCTTTATGTTTTATGGACTTGGAAATGTTGTAAGAAGGGGGTTCTATGTCGCACAGAAAACTAAATTGGCAGCGACAATAAGCATAGTTGGCGTGACACTATATATTCTTCTGGCGCACTTTTTGGCGAAGACTCTTTCCTACCGTGGATTGGCAATAGCCGATTCTGCTTGGGTCATGTTTGATGTGACTGTAGGAATGATAGTTATGAGAAGAATTTTTGGGGGAGTAAACGGCAAGAAAATTCTAGAAGGCTTGACACGGATATTAATTGCATCTTTGTGTGGAGGGGTTGCTACTTATTGTAGCTTCAAGATGGTCTTTGTAGGTGACAGTCTAATGATAAGGTCAGTCGTTTCTGCAATTATGGGCATAGTAATATATACTTTTCTGGTAATTTACATTCTAAAATTGGAGGAAGCATTGTTATTAAAAAAGAAATTGCTGGATAAACTTAGATCCCTTCAAATTTGGAGAAACGGCTTGAGAGGCAGAAATTCTGTGTTGTCTGAAGACAAGCATCGATAACTTGGAGGAGATATTAACGGAAGGGAGGTTTGTGATGCATAGTCGATACAAATGCGTTGTATGCCAAACTGAATATGAGCCCTTTATGTCATTTGGTAGAATGCCGATTGCCAATGGTTTCTTGTTGACGGAGGAGTTTCCAACTGCATATTTCTTTGAGTTAAAAGTCGGTTTTTGTCACAATTGTGCCGTGGTTCAGTTGGCTGAATTGGTTGTGGCCGGCATCAAGATTCTTCTGAAGCCTGATGGTATAGTTATGTTTGAGGACCCGTATCTGGGTGATGTCATAGAAAAAAACATCTTACGAGCAAATCTATTATGAACATAATGTTAAAGGACCCTTTAGAAAGAAGTGGGACATATAAAACAAAAAATTGGAGAGGGGCAAGACTCAAATTTGGTATCATCTCCTTCTTAGACAGGTTTCCATTAATAGGGATTTTGACAAGACGCATGTGGAGGATCACTAAATGGTTATTATTGAAATTCAGATGGAAACTAGAGTCTATAAAAGCACGCGATTATCAATTAGACATTGATAAAACATATTGGCTGAATCCCCAAATAATAAGATACAGTTCATTAAAGGAATTCGATATATATAAGTGCAAAGGAAAGACGATCGGAGGAAACTGGGATCGTCTGGAAAAAAAATTCGAAGAATTAGATATATATGTTGCATTGAAAGAAGTATCTGTAAATGGGAAGAAATGGGATGAGACAGTTTTTTATAGACGAATTCTTGGCAGAATAAAGAAAGGCGAATTCTTGTGGAGATGCAAAAACAAATCAGAGTTAGATCAAAGATGCAGAAGTATCGAAATTCTGTACCATAACATTAGAAATGATGGATACAAATCTCAAAGCGAATTATCCATAAAGGATGACTATAACCCAATGAGAATTGATGATGAAATAACGGTTTGTGTTGGACGTTATGGTGATTTTTTATTTAGTAATAGCGCACATCGATTATCCATAGCTAAGTTAGTCGGCATAAAAAAAGTGCCAGTCAAGATAGCTGTGAGACATCCTCAATGGGTGAATTTTAGGAAGGAGGTATTACTTTATACAAAGAAACATGGCGGAAAAATCTACCATCCGATTACCCACCCGGATCTTCGTGATGTGTCACCTTTCCATAAATCGAAAGACAGGTATAGGATAATTAAGGAAAATTTATCGGTAAAGAAAGGGAAGCTTCTTGATATTGGAGCTTGTTGGGGTTATTTCTGCCATAAATTTGAAGAAGAAAAATTTCATTGCTATGCTGTAGAAAACGATAGAGAGAATTTATATTTTTTGAAAACACTTAAAAGAGCGGAAAACAGGAATTTTAGAATAATACCCAAATCAATACTCGAATACGGGGATATCAAGAACTTATGTTTCGATGTTGTATTAGCTCTGAATATATTCCATCACTTTTTAAAGAAAAGAGATACCTATTATAAATTTATTAATTCTTTGCAGAACTTGAGATTAAAAGAAATGTTTTTTGAACCTCATTTACCTAATGAACCTCAGATGGAAAGTGCGTACAAAAATTATTCTAATGAAGAGTTTGTTAAATTCATAATACAAAATTCAAGTCTAAAGGATGCCCAATTTATTGGTGAAGCTGAAGATGGAAGAAAAATTTACAGATTATATTGAAAATAAGAAAAAAATATGCTTTGTTTTGCAAAGTCATTACAAGTATAGATTGGGCGGAGCTGAATTGCAGGCATATTTCATTGCAAGAGAATTGTATAAAACAGGCTGGGAGGTACACTATGTGTTTGACAAAAGTGGGATATTACAGCGAGAATTCGATGATGGAATTGTCTGTATGACAGGGCTCAACAAAATTATACCTCAATACATTAAGTTATTTGAAAGTTTAAGTAACCGCAAATGAAAATTATCTGGATCAACTGTGAACGATTTGATAGAAATCTGGATAAAGTCACCTGGATAGAGATGACGAAATGCTTACTGAAAAAAGGACATCTCGTTTATCTGATTATTCCTTATTCAGGTACCAGAGATAATTTTGGTCTGGGAAAGAATATCGTATATCTACCTACAATGCCTTGGAGAGGACTCTATAGTCTTGGATTTTGTCTTACAGTATTCCTCTATTTAGTTGCTGTTACATTATTGGATACTCCAAACATTATCCTCCTAGGCGAAAAGACCTTCTTTCCTCTTGTTCCTTTCATGGCCTTATCAAAGCTAAAATTGATTAAGACCAAATTCGTACTTGATATAAGAAGTATACCGGTCGACATTTACCACCCAATAGACCGCATAAAGGAACAAATTTATAAAGCAGTTGTTTCGCTTGCAAATTTCTTCTTAGACGGTGTAACGGTGATATCTCCTTTAATGAAAAAGCAAACCTGCAATGAGTATAATATTGATAAAAATAACGTCGGAATCTGGAGTTCAGGTGTTTCTCTTGAAACTTTTAATTTCGAGTGTATAGACCCTATAAATGAGCCTCCCTTTTGTAACAAAGAGCTTATTGTTATGTACCACGGTGTCCTGAGCCAGAGTAGAGGGCTGCAAGAAACAGTGAAAGCAATTAAACTCTTGAAGAGCAAGTACCCTGATATTGCGTTTTTCATGTTGGGAGATGGTAAGGCAAAGGATGAATTAGAGTCCTTAATAAAGGAGCTGAATTTGGTGAACAACGTCTTTCTGCATAAGTCAGTGCCGTATGATGATGTACCAAAATATATTGCCTCTTGTGATATCGGCATTCTACCATTTCCCAATTTAAATTGGTGGAGAGTATCAAGTCCACTGAAATTGATGGAATATCTGGCGATGGGAAAATCCGTTATTGTCACCGACATTGAGGCGCACAGAGAGGTGCTCAATAACTCACCTTGTGGGATTTTTATAAAATCCCACCAGCTTGAAGAGATTGCCAGAGGAATCGAAAAAGCTTATCACTTAAGGGATAAATTAAGAAAAATGGGAAAAATGGGAAGAGAACGGGTAATTCATAAATATACCTGGGAGAAACAAGCGGAAAACTTAATAAACTTCTTGGAAACTTTATGATAAACAGAATGCAGTTGAGTAAAAATAATTTGAAGATTATCAGCACGGAGAAAACTAATAATTTTTTTTACCTCCCCTTATTTTTACTCTGGGTTGCACTAACAGGTTCTTTGATAGGAAGAGAAAATCCTGTAGGCTTGCTTTTAGTAATAGTTACGATTTTCACTCTCATGTTATTTTTAAGTGATACTTTGTTGCTTGCTGGGCTTATCTTTTTTATTTTTATCGTCAAAGGAAGTTTCGAACCAATATTCGGTATCTTACCCAGACAAGCAATATGGGCCTCAGATGCGATTATAGTCCTTCTATTTTTGAAAAGTTTACATTTAGGAGTAAGTCAAAAAAAGTTTGAAAAAACCCCTCTTTTTTTGCCCATTTCATTATTTTTTATATGGGGAGTGTTGTCAGGTTTTCTAAAAGGTATTCCATTGTTTACAATAGGCGTGGCTCTTAAAGATTTTTTTAGATATATATTGCTATTTTATGCCATTATAAACTTAGATATAGAAGAAAATAATTTAAAGTCGTTGATAATATTGTTTATTATCTTGATATTTTTCCAGATCCCAATAACTATTTTTCAATACAGACTATATGGACAGTCTGATTGGGTAAGTGGAACTCTTGGGAGGTACGGAACAGGCGAAATGCTAATACTTGTTACAGGTATAATAAGTCTCCTCATAGGATTTTTCCTTCATTACAAATCTCGTTTTATATATTTGCTAGGAATTCCATGTTTATTAATTCCTCTTCTTCTTGGTAGTGCACGAGCCGCTTTTCTTTATATTCCCCTTACAATGATATTCGTGATAAGAAAAACTCTGCATGGAAAACCGCTTAGAAAAACGGTCGATATGCTTGTGATACTAGCGATTTTCATAGGTTTTACGCTGACGATTCCTTTTTTGAGAGAACCTTTTAATCTATTAGTAACAGATGCTATTCAAGGATTAAAAATGCAGGTTAATGCTGCTGTCATAGGTCCTCAAGTTCCTGGAAGGCTTAGAGCCCCTCGAATGGCTGTGGAGTGGATCAATAAAGAACCTCTAGGTCCTGTAATTGGCTATGGTTTCGGTTCCACCAAAGAGAGTTATTTTGGAGAATATACGGGAAGATTTTATAAGACATATTCTCCCAGAACAAACCAATTATCCTCCACATTGATTGAAATGGGATATCCAGGGCTCGCATTCTATTTCTGGCTAATTTTTGTGGCTTTTGCTATGAATATTCGCTTTTTTAGAAATACCAAGGATAATTACTGGAAAGCAATTTCTTTTGGTCTGGATGGGGTTATATTTATGTATTTCGTTGGAATTCTTTATCACAATATCTGGCGTACAGGTTATTCCTCATTTCCATTTTGGTTTTTCCTTGCCATCATATATTCACTGGGGAAGAAAAACGGAATCTTCACAAAAGGAGTGCTTCCGTCTAGCCCGAATCAACTTAGTCCTGAGGCAAAGCAATGAAGATTTTGATTCTTACCAATATGTACCCCACTCCTGAGTATCCTTTTTATGGGATATTTGTGAAAGAGCAGGTTGAATCTCTCAGGAAAGAAGGCATTTCTGTGGATGTGTTTTTCATAAACGGGCGTGATAATAGATTGAACTATTTTCTTGCGGTTCCTCGTCTAATCAAAAAATTGAGGTTCGGTCATTATGATTTGGTTCATGCTCATCATACGTATTGCATATATATTTTCTGGACTGCAAGATTAATATTAGGCTTGAAGATACCTTTGATATTGACCTTCCATGAAGCAGAGGCTTTGAAATCGCCTGAACTTATACCAAGAGATATGGATGCGATTTCGAAACTTGTGTATTTAAAAGGGATCAAGAGGTGTGCTCTTCAAAGAGTAAATTTACTCATATCTGTAAATAAGGATTTAATAAGAATCCTTAATTTTAAAGGCAGGGCAGTAGTTCTGCCTCCAGGCGTTGATCTAGAATTGTTTCAGCCGATGAATAAATATAAATGTCGGGAAAAGCTAAATTTACCTAAAAATAAAAAGATAGTGTTCTTTCCTGCCGATGTTAAAAACCCTGAAAGGCGTACACAAAAAGGATTTGATATTCTACAAAGGACATTGGCAATTCTACCAAGAGACAATGTTTTGTTGACTACAGGTGGGAGCATTTCTCATCAAGATATGCCTCTTTATATGAATGCATCTGAGGTTGTAGTCCAGACCTCCAACTTTGAGGCTTCTCCAATGGTAATAAAGGAAGCAATGGCTTGTAATGTACCTATAGTCTCTACAGATGTTGGTGATACAAAAGAAATAATTGGAAATACTGAAAGTTGTTTTATTTGTAAAAGAGAGTCTGAAGATGTTGCCCTTAAAATAAAAATGGCTTTAAATTTGAGGAAAAGAACGGATGGAAGAGAGCGAATGGAAAAACTTGGTTTAGGATTAGAACAAATTGCACAAAGGATTATTAAAACTTATGATGAAATCATCATGGAAAGGTAAGAGATTGAAAAGAATTTGCATAATAAGACAGTGGTATTATCCGATAGATCCGCGGGTTCGGAAGGAAGCGCAAGTTTCGGTAGACGTGGGTTACAACGTAGATCTAATTTGTCTGAGAAAACCCGGCGAAAAAAAAAGAGAAAGCATGTCTGGTATCAATATCTATCGACTCCCTATGAAACATCGCCGAGGAAGTATTGTAAGATATTTATTTGAGTACTTATTTTTTTTCCTACTTTCCGGTCTTGTGTTACTACGACTTTATTTTCGCCATAAATACAAGATAATTCAAGTGAATACTATGCCGGACTTTCTCGTTTTTGCTACATTTATCCCCAAACTATTAGGGGCAAAAGTATTGCTTGATATGCATGAACCTGTGCCAGAACTTTGGGCAACAAAATTCGGTGATAGGTTTCAATTTTTTATCGAGTTACTTAAATTGGTTGAACAGTTAAGCATTCGATATGCTGATAAGGTTTTGACAGTGACCGAACACTTGAAAAATGTTTATGTATCGCGTGGAGCTGATGCTTCTAAAATTACAGTAGTATTAAATGTTCCAGATAACAAGATATTTAATTTTTATTTATGCAAGGCTAACTGTAAGGGTACGAAGCATCGATTTATATTGATATCACATGGAACGATCGAAAAAAGATGGGGTTTAGATCTGGCAATTAAAGCAGTAGCTCTTCTGAGAAACAAAATTCCAAACATCCAGTTGAACATATTAGGTGAGGGAGAATATTTGTCCGAGTTAAGAAAACTTGTGTCTGAGCTTAACCTCGGTGAGTGTGTTCATTTTTTTGGTTATCTTCCTTTTGATGGGATGCTAAAGATGTTAGCTGAGTCAGATATAGGCCTTGTGCCGATGGAGAAGAATGCTTATTCGGATTTGATACATACGAATAAGATGTTTGAATATATCGCCATGGGCAAACCCGTGATAATTTCAAGAACAAAGGCTGTGGAAGCGTATCTCAATGATTCCTGTCTTATGTTTTTTAGACCTGGCGATGAAAGAGATTTAGCACATGCAATCCTAGAACTTTGTGATAATCCTGCTAAAAGAGAATCGCTTATTTACAATGCACAGAAGCGATATGAAAAGATTAGTTGGGATGTTATGAAAAAAATATATCTTGAAGTAATCGGAAGTCTATCTTCGTTAAGTTAGCGAGTGAAAAAAGTATGAGACATTCTAAATTATTACCCATCTGGTTGCTGATTTTATTGCTTCTTTTTAGTTTAAGAACAGCATCATTTGCTGTTGACTTTTATGACACAGTTCTGCTTACTACTTCCTTACAGCACAATCCTGATATTAGTTTTCAAAAACTCTGTGAATATTACGGATTGCGGTGCAAAGTAATTGATCTTTCTACAATTACCCTGACAGATAGCTTATTAAGAGATGAGGGTGGAGAGTATTTAAAGGCTGTCCTTATCAATGATCATCCCTTGGAGAATCCTGCCTATCCTGACTCAAGTGAGATTGAAATTCTTAAAAATGGTGTGGAAATTGGGGGTATTAGTCTCTTTATCTTTATAAAAGAAATCACAAGCGGCCATCAATCGTTACTCAAGAAACTTACGGATAATGTAATAACTGGAGCTATTTATCCAACAGATTCATCAATAGATTATATCGTCTCGGATTCCTTTCCAGAGATCACGCGAGAATTTACTGGATTAAAGTTATCATATCCAGCGCCTCAAACTGACTTCGCTATTACCGTGAATCCTAATAGTACCAGCAATATCGACACGATTGTGAGCGCCACCGATGATTCCTTAAAACTATATCCTGTATTTATAAGATATAGAAAGGGGAAAGGAAACATCTTTGTCCTGGGAACCAAACAAACTAAAAGCTTCGAGAATACACAAATGGTAGAACTTTACAATACTCAATATTTTTCAGAAATTGTCTCCGTAATGATATTTCTAAGATACTCCTGTGGAGATGAATGCTGGCATAGGGAGATTGATTACGCTAATCTCACTATCGATGATCCATTCTTAGTAGAACCCTATGGAAATTTAGAATTCAAAGGATTACTAACCTCAATGGAAACCCATAACTTCAATACTACAATTGCCTATATTCCCTGGAATTACGATCGATCGAATCCTAAGGTAGCAAAACTTTTCTTAGACCATCCTGATAGATACTCCATGGTAATCCATGGGAATAACCATGATCATTATGAGTTTTATAAATACAATAAAGTATCACTTAAGGAACAGGAGAATGATATAATCGAGGCATTAAATAGAATGAAAGAATTCAGAAAGTTAACCGGAATACCTTATGATAAAATTATGATTTTCCCCCATGGCATTGCTCCAGAAAAGACATTGGAGTTCTTAAAAAAATATAACTTTGTTGCTACTGTGAATAATCAAGATGCTCCTTTAGAAACAAAGCGACCTCAATCTACATTTTATGGAATGGAACCTGCAATTATGGATTATGCAAATTTTACTGCTTTAAAAAGGCATTCAACTCAGGGGTATAGGATATGGAGTTTTAGAAAGGCAAAAAATGGTATAGAAGTTGCTCCTTATGCATTTGATCTCTTTATTGATAAGCCTGTCCTAATTGTTGCACATCAGGATTTCTTCTTCTCAGGAATAGATGCCTTTAATTCTACTGCTGATGCAATCAATAATTTGGCAGGAGAAGTCAAGTGGACAAGTTTGGGCAACATCTTAAAACATCTTTACCTTGAAAAGACTAATGATGATGGAAGCGTAGATATGCGAATGTATGGAAATAAGTTAGTTTTGTCCAATAAATCGGGAAGTAAAAAGCTTTATCATATCCGCAAGAAGGAAACCCTAAATGTGCCCATTAGCAAAGTAACCATCAATGGAGCAGAAACCAACTATATTATCGAGAATGATACTCTAAAAGTTCATGAAGTTATTCCGCTTAGAGACTCAATGGAACTGGAAATTATCTATAACGAAGAGATCCCCAATATTGCAAATTTTCCTGCTGGATTTTTAAGGAATATCCAGAAATCAGGCGTTAGAGTGTGGGGGTTAAGACGATTTTCTGACTTCAGGGATAGGCATCTTTCTACTAACAGACCGGGAAGAGCCATTATTTCGCTTTGGTATATCCATCGACGTATGACTTTGGGAATAGCAGGAATATGTGGGATCGTTCTAATTTCACTCATTGTCCTTGCGATTATAAGACACCCACGCAACTTAAAAGAATAAGTGGTGGAGAAGAAGAGATGCCTCGAAGATTAAATTTGATAGAAATAGAGAACCTTATATTAAAGGGTCGGCTGCCAAGGATGCCGTTATTACATGGATTAAGCTGGTAAACGATGAAGTTATATTTGACGTCGAAGATTGGAAGGTTCAAAGACAGGTGAAAAGTGAGATATAAAAGTAAGGTACGGGTAGGAGCCGGCATGAAAAAAGCAATGGGAGTGCCATTTTTTGATTCAAAGCAGCATTATCGGTTAATCAAGGATGAAGTTGATGCTCATGTTCAGCGGGTAATGGATAGCTGTAGATTTGTCCTGGGGGAAAATGTTAAGTGTTTTGAGAGAGAGTTTGCCAGCTTTTGTGGCACAGATTACGCTATGGGAGTGGCTAATGGAACTGATGCCTTACATCTAGCTTTGCTGGCTTGTGGAATCGGAAAGGGAGATGAGGTGATTACCATGCCCAATACTTTCATCGCTACTACCGAGGCGATTTCTCAGACCGGGGCAAAGATTGTCTTTGTAGATATTGATTCATGGACTTATAATATTAACGTTGCTCAGATTGAAGGAGCAATAAACGAGAAAACGAAGACAATACTTCCAGTCCACTTATTTGGACAGTCCGCAGATATGGATTCAATAACGAAGATAGCAAGAAAGTATAACTTAAAGGTCATTGAGGATGCCTGCCAGGCACATGGGGCAGAATATAAAGGTAAAAAGGCAGGGTCTATTGGAGATGCTGGTTGCTTTAGCTTTTATCCCAGCAAGAATTTAGCAGCCTTTGGGGATGGGGGGATGGTGGTCACCGATGGCAATAAAATTGCTCAGAAGATAAAGATGCTCAGGGACCATGGGCAAGTGAAAAAGTATGAACATTTAGTAGAAGGTTATAATAGTAGGTTAGATGAGATACAGGCGGCTATCCTAAGGGTGAAGCTAAAAAGATTGGACGAGCAGAATAAATTGCGGCGAAAAAATGCCTCAATTTACAATGAATTATTAAAAGATGTAGATGAGGTAATTACTCCTTTTGAGGCTGAATACGGCAAGCATGTGTATCATTTGTATGTAATCAGGACAGAAAAGAGGGATGAGTTGCAGGAATATCTTAAATCCAATGGAATATTTACCGGACTTCATTACCCTATACCTCTTCATTTACAAAAAGCGTATGAATATCTGGGATATAAAGAAGGCGATTTTCCGGTAGCAGAAGAGTGCGCCAAGCAGATTCTTTCTCTGCCGATGTTTCCGGAATTGACTCCGAAGGAGATTGAAAAGGTCGCTTCTGAGATAAAGACATTCTTTGCCAGGTGTTAAGATTAGAGCTTAATTGGTTTGTTATATGGAAAAGTGGCCAAGGAGAGGGAAAATGATCAAGGTTGCCGTCATTGGTTGTGGTTACTGGGGACCAAATTTGATTAGGAATTTTATCCAGATTCCGGAAAGCAAGGTGGAGTATTGCTGTGATCTGGATGAAGCAAAACTGAAGCGTATTAAGAGCCTTTATCCTGATGCTAAGGTTACTCGAAATTACCAGGAGGTTCTTAATGATCCGGGGGTGGAGGCAATAGCCATTGCTACCCCTGTATCTACCCATTTTGGGCTGGCAAAAGAGGGGCTGGAGGCAGGAAAACACGTTTTTGTGGAAAAGCCTTTAACCCACACTAGCCAGGAGGCCAGGGAACTGATCAGGCTTGTCAGGAAAAGAGGTAAAGTGCTGATGGTAGGACATACATTTTTATATACGGCAGCGGTGAATAAGCTCAAGGAGTTGATCGATTCCGGTGAATTAGGAGACGTTCTTTATATCTCCTCTCAGCGACGAAATCTAGGACTGTTCCAGGACGACATAAATGTGGTCTGGGATCTGGGAACTCATGATATTTCCATAATTCTGTATCTTCTAAATGATGGATTAGAAGAAAAGAAGTGTCGAATTGTGGCTACCGGTCAGAGCCACTTCCTCTCGGAGAACGAAGATGTGGCTTTCATCACTTTGAATTTTGCGGATAAGGTAGTGGCTAATCTGCATCTTAGCTGGCTTGATCCCTGTAAGATCAGAAATATGACCGTGGTGGGAACTGAGAAGATGGTAGTCTACGATGATACAGAAACCTTAGAGAAGATTAAAATCTACGACAAGGGAGTTTTAGTTCCCAATTCCCATAATAGCTTTGGTGAGTTTCAACTTTCCTATAGATATGGGGATATTACCATTCCTCGCTTAAAGCCGGAAGAGCCTTTGAAGGCGGAATTAAGTCATTTTTTGGAGTGCATCAGAGAAGGTAAAGAACCTCTTACTGACGGCGAAAATGGCTATCAGGTGGTGAGGATAATAGAGAAGATAAATGAATCCCTGAAGAACGGGGGAAAGGGAGGAAGGATAAGCTTATGTGCCAGGAGTTAGTAATATTAAGTGAGAAGGTTGCCTTAGGAGAAGGCTATGATATTGATGAAGGAGTATTGATTGGATATCCAAGCGGGGGGATAATCCAATCCGGGAGACTAATCATAGGTAAGAATGCCAGAATCAGAAGTGGATCGGTGATCTATGGGGGCTCAGAGATAGGAGATAATTTGCAGACAGGACATAATGTGGTAATCAGGGAGAAAAATCTCATCGGCGATAATTTCAGGGTCTGGAATAATTCGGTGGTCGATTATGGATGTGTAATCGGCAACAATATTAAAATTCACTGTGGCGTCTATATTGCTCAATATACAGTGATTGAGGATGATGTTTTTATGGGACCGGGTGTGGTCGTGGCCAATGACCTTCATCCTGGTTGTAAGCATTCTGCCCAATGTATGAAGGGACCGATTATTAAAAAAGGTGCCCAGATTGGAGTCAATGTTACCCTGCTTCCCTTCATCATCATCGGAGAACATTCCCTGATCGGAGGAGGAAGCGTGGTAACTGAAGATGTGCCTCCCGGGTCAGTTGCCTACGGAAACCCGGCCCGGGTGGTAAAAAATATTGATGATCTCAGGTGCATCACGGGACTAACGGATAAACCTTATAGAGGGGATACAATTCACAACCTTCGAAGTTCAAGGAGATAGGTCTCTCAACTTCTTTTCCTTTCAGAAGGCAATCGAATGAAGTATTCCGATGAAGTTGGATGTGAGCGATGAAATATAAGAGTATGCTTGATGTAATTGATTTAGGGAAGATAAAATCTGCCGAGATGAAGGCCAGCGCCATGGGATCGAGCCAGCTTTTTGTAAGGGCCAAAACCCTCCTTCTCAAGCGAGCCCTTGATCTTTTATTGACTTCTTTAATGCTCATCGTCTTTTCTCCTTTGCTGTTTTTAATCATGCTGGCTATAAAGATTGGTAGTTCGGGGCCGGTGTTTTACAAACAGATAAGATTGGGAAAAGGGGGGAAACCTTTTAGATTTTATAAGTTCAGGTCGATGTATGTTAATGCAAACGATGCCGGGCATCGATCATATGTTAAAAATTTGATTAAGGCGGGCAATCCATATGACGTTAATGAGAATGGTAAGCCCCTGTTTAAAATTTGCGATGACGGGAGGGTCACCAGGGTGGGCAAGCTGATTAGAAAATATAATCTAGATGAGTTCCCTCAATTGTTTAATGTCCTGAGAGGCGAGATGAGTCTGATAGGGCCAAGACCACCCCTGCCATGCGAATACAAGGATTACAGAGATTGGCACAGAAAAAGACTGGATGGAATTCCTGGAATTACTGGCCTCTGGCAGGTGAGTGGCAAAAACAGGATTCCTTTCGAAGAGATGGTTAAATTAGATATCCATTACCTCAAAAACTGGTCACTCTGGCTGGATATCAAGATAATATTGAGGACAATACCGGTGATGCTCAAGGGCGAAGACTATTGAAACTGCGAAAGCTATCTTCAATTAGACCAACTAGATTAGTTGGTGGTGCCGATCACCGAAGTGAAAATTTATTTTTGACTTGCAAGGCGACAAATGAGAAGTAGTCTTCCTTATGTAAGTATCGGTTTACCTGTATATAATGGTGAGAGATTTCTAACGGAGACCCTAGATTCGCTGTTAGCTCAAACCTTTGAGAATTTTGAATTGGTAATATCTGATAATGCGTCCACGGATAGAACACAGGAAATTTGTAAAGATTATGCAGTTAAAGATCGACGGATTCGTTACTATCGAAACGACCAAAATCTTGGTGCCGCCAGGAATTACAATCGTGTCTTTGAGTTGTCAACTGGTAAGTACTTCAAATGGGCTGCCCATGATGATTTATGCGCTCCAGAATACCTAGAGCGATGCGTTGAGGTGCTTAACCAGGACGCTTCCGTGGTTTTATGCTACGCCAATACAAGGCAGATTGATGAACATGGGACAACCCTGCGGAATTTCGATGCCAAGTCGAAGCTTGGTTCATCGAAGCCACGAGAGCGTTTTTGTGAGTGCGTCTGTGTTTCTCATCCCCAAGTCCCGGTTTTCGGAGTGATACGCGCAGGTATCCTCAAGAAGACGCGGCTTATCGGGAATTACTCGTCATCAGACAGGGTTCTGCTAGGAGAACTTGTGCTACTAGGCCGGTTCTATGAGATCCCCGAATACCTGTTCTTTAAGAGAGATCACCCGCAACAACATTGGAGGGTATACCCTACTGTCTGTTCGCGGCAGGTGTGGTACGATCCAGCTAAAGCAGGGAAGATTACGTTTCCACACTGGCGACTTTTGCTTGAACATTTTATCTCTATAAAACGCGCTCCACTGCGCTGGTATGAGCGAACACTGTGCTGCATATACCTGGGGTGGTGGGTTCGACTGCACTGGAGATACCTGGCAAAAAACTTGATTCTTAAGGAACCGAAGGAATCATGAGCGGTCTTTCTGGCAGGTCCGCTTGGACCCCGGGGGAACTACAGGCTGAAACCTTGCTTGGTAAGTGCACCTTAATGGCGAGCCGCAGATCATTCGATGAGCAAAAAAGCTCGTAAGGTGATTAAATTAATAAGAAGAGGGGGAAAGCAATGAAGGTAGCAATCCTAGCTGGGGGCTTTGGTACGCGTCTGGCCGAGGAGACCGAGATAAGGCCGAAGCCGATGGTGGAAATCGGTGGGCGACCGATTCTTTGGCATATTATGATGCACTATGCTCATCATGGCTTCAAGCAGTTCCTGATTGCGCTGGGGTACAAGGGCGAGGTGATCAAAAAGTACATGGTGGATTATTGCTCTATACACAGCAATCTGACCGTTAATTTAAAAAATGGCGAGGTGTTCGTTCACGAAGGATCCAAACAGGACTGGACAGTTGAGTTAGTGGATACTGGAATTCGAACCCAGACTGGAGGGCGCATCAAACAACTGGCATCCTATTTAGGAAATGAAACCTTTATGCTCACCTGGGGGGATGGGGTTTCTGATGTGAATTTGCATAATCTATTGGCTTTCCATCGATCTCACGGCAAGCTAGCCACACTGACCGCCGTTAGACCCCCGGCGCGTTATGGCTATATGAAGTTCAATGGCGACAGGGTCATGGAATTTACCGAAAAACCCCAGATCGGAGAGGGGTGGATCAACGGGGCGTTTTTCGTGCTGGAGCCGGGCGTGTTTGAGTACATCGATGGCGATGACATGGTATGGGAAAGAGAACCCTTAGAGCGACTGGCCAAAGATGGGCAACTGATAGCTTATCGACACACGTCTTTCTGGCAGTGTATGGACACGCTGCGGGAGAAATGTATATTGGAATCGCTCTGGCAGTCAGGCAAAGCACCTTGGAAGATTTGGGAGGATTGATAAATGCAAATTACTCGTGTCGATGATCTTCACCAATTCGATAACTTGAAAATGGCTTGGGATACTGTCTACTCAGCCGACCCCCATGCTCACATTTTTGTGTCGTGGGCATGGCTACGCAGTTTTTTCGAAGTGACACCCTACCACTGGTTTGTACTAGGTTTCCGACCCGATAATGTGTCGCTGTATGTCGCATTTTTCCCACTTGCAATTCAAGAACATAAGTTTATTATGGCTCGGGTGTTACAGATGGGTGGCGCTCCCATGGCAGATTATACGGGTTTTGTTTGTTTACCGGAGTATGAGGAACAAGCAATTACTACCTTCGCAGACTATGTACAAGAACAGTTGGGATGGGATAGCTTTCACATGAAGGATGTGTTAGATCCGCGCTTGGATCTTTTTGTGAAGTCCTTCTCCCAAAAGGAGTTCAGTGTCCAGCACGTCGCTCAAATCTCGTGCCCTTATATTCCTTTGCCTGATAGCTGGGAACAGTATTTACAAGAATTCCTAGGTTCAAGGACTCGCAGAAGTCTACGCTATAAGACCAGAAAGATCGAAAGCCTCAATGAATTCCACGTGACCCACGTCCAATTGGACAATCTAGACAGTCAAATTGAGACATTACTAGTGTTCTGGCAGGCGCGATGGGGCCACAATCCTGACAGCAATCGCGTCCTTCTCCGCCGTTGTTTTGAGAACAACTGCCTATGGTTAACCGTGTTATGGCAGGCGACAACACCAATTGCAGCACTGGCAGCCTTTGTCGATCGAGGAAAGAAGACTTTCTCAGACTACATCAGCGGATTCAATGATAAATTTGCCAAACTGTCGCCTGGTAGAGTGCTGCTTGGGTGTAGCATTCGATACGCAATCGAAAACGGATTTCAAGTATATGACTTCTTGAGGGGTGATGAAGCGTATAAGTTTTCTTTCGCATCCATAGAGCGCTTCAATTCACATATCCTGGTCAGGCGCAAAACCTTAAGGAGCCGCATGGCAAACACCGCGGTAAACCTTGCCAAGCGATTAGAAGCTGGAAAGCACAGTTTCTCGAAAATGCTGCGGCAGTATTTGGGCAAGAGAATCGACGCAGTAAAGAGCAAGCGCGGATTGCAGAGCTGAGCGCTTGATCAAGGATCTGGAAGTGGCAAAAGCTCAAGGGGACAAGTGATGAACAAGCGAGCGAAACAGACGAACCCGATGACACAACTTATGCTGCGGAGAGTGCTGGTCTTGGGGATGTTGATAATCGCACTCTGCGTTTTCGACTGCACATCGTCTAAGGTTGCGGGTGACATACCCTTCGAGTACATCGTGATAGATGACCAAACGTGGGGAATTAGATCCATTGGTGATATCGATGGCGATGACATGGTATGGGAAAGAGAACCCTTAGAGCGACTGGCCAAAGATGGGCAACTGATAGCTTATCGATACACGTCTTTCTGGCAGTGTATGGACACGCTGCGGGAGAAATGTATATTGGAATCGCTCTGGCAGTCAGGCAAAGCACCTTGGAAGATTTGGGAGGATTGATAACATGCGGGTACTTGTAACGGGACACAAAGGCTATATCGGCACAATTATGGTTCCCATGCTCATTGAGTCAGGGCATGAGGTCGTAGGTTTAGATAGCGATCTTTATGAACAATGCACGTTTGGAGACGAAGATGGGATTCAGAACATCCCAACGCTGAGGAAAGATATCCGTGACGTTGTGGCGTCTGATCTCGATGGATTTGATGCTGTGATACATCTTGCTGGTCTCTCCAACGACCCGCTTGGCGACCTGAATCCAGAATTAACATATGAGATCAATCATGCCGCCTCAGTGCATCTGGCCCGCCTGGCCAAAGAGGTGGGGGCCACGCGCTTTATTTTCTCTTCTTCGTGTAGCAACTATGGTGCGGCAGGTCAGGATTGGGTGAACGAGGAATCGGAACTCAACCCCGTCACCCCTTACGGCATTTCAAAAGTGCGTGTGGAAGAGGATGTAATGAAGCTGGCGGGCTCGAACTTCAGTCCCACGTTTCCCCGCAATGCAACCGCCTATGGCGTATCGCCGCGTTTGCGCTTTGACCTGGTGCTCAACAACCTGGTTGCCTGGGCCTTTACCACCAGTGGAGTTCATCTGAAGAGCGACGGCATGGCCTGGCGTCCCATCGTCCACATCGAAGATATCGCCCGTGCTTTTATCGCCATACTTCATGCACCGCGTGAGTTGGTCCATAATCAGGTCTTCAACGTTGGGCGTACTGAGGAGAACTATCGAATTGGAGAGTTAGCCGAGATTGTGGCAGAAACGGTGCGGGGCTCGCGTGTTGAGTATGCCGAGGGTGCAGGACGGGATAAGCGCTGTTACCGGGTTGAAAACTACAAATTGGTGCAAACGCTGCCCGAATTCAAGCCGCAATGGAATGCGCGGCGAGGGGCGAAAGAACTATACACCGCTTTTCAGAGGATTGGGTTGACCCTCGAGGAGTTTGAGGGGTCTAAGTACAAACGAGTTGCACACATCAAGCAGATGCTAGGTACCGGTCGTTTAGATAAGACCCTGCGGTGGAGAACAGAAGAACTTGTAAGCTCATCGTAAGGTGGCCGGACCATTAAGATCAGGAGCGTTATAATGAATAACTCAAAGCTAACCTGTCGTTCTTGTGGACATACTGACCTTGAGCCAATATTGTCCTTGGGTCGGACATCTCTGGCCGATGCCCTGCTTACAGAAGAGCAGCTAAGACTGCCGGAATTGATTGTCCCCCTTGATTGGGTATTTTGCTCCCATTGCTCTCTGGTACAAATCACAGAGTCCGTGTCTCCGGAAATTCTCTTTTGTAGAGACTACCCTTATTACTCTTCCGTTTCAAAAGCCCTGCTCCTACACTTTGGGGAGAGCGCCCAGGAGTTGATCGAATCAAGGAAGCTGAATTCAGATAGCCTGGTTATTGAAGCTGCCAGTAACGACGGTTACATGCTCAGGAATTTTGTAGAAAGAGACATTCCAGTACTGGGTATCGATCCAGCCAAGGGACCAGCACAGGCGGCGCAGGAAGCAGGCATTCCAACGCTATACATGTTCTTCAGTAAGAACTTGGCCAGACAACTGCTAGAAGAGGGAAGGCAGGCTGATGTCTTTCTGGCCAACAACGTCCTGGCGCATGTGCCAGACCTGAATGGCTTTGTCCAAGGCATTCGCTTAATGTTGAAAGAAACTGGTGTAGCGGTGATAGAGGTCCCTTATGTGGTTGATCTGGTGGAAAGCTGCGAATTTGACACGATTTATCATCAGCATCTGTGTTACTTTTCGGTAACAGCTCTGGATAAGTTGTTTAGAAGGCAAGCTCTATTTCTCAATGACATCAAGCGCATCCCCATCCATGGCGGATCGTTGCGTCTATTTGTGCAGCCGCGTGAGGCTGCGGGTAAAAGGGTTGGGTTGCTGTTGGAAGAAGAGGCTAAGAAGGGGATAGGTCAAGTCAGTTACTATCTCGATTTTGCCGATCGGGTGCAGGAGATTAAGCGTTCGTTGATGGATCTACTGTGGGATCTAAAGCGAAAAGGAAAGAAGATTGCGGCCTACGGGGCGGCAGCTAAGGCGACGACCCTACTGAGCTACTGTGGGATTGATAAGCAGCTGGTTGATTATGTGGTTGACTTAAACAAATTTAAACACGGCCGCTTCATGGGGGACAATCATTTACCCATCTTACCGCCTTGGAAACTGCTGGAGGACATGCCAGATTACGTGTTGCTCCTGGCCTGGAATTTTGCAGAAGAGATTTTGCGACAGCAGGAAAGCTATCGACGGAGAGGCGGGAAGTTTATTGTCCCCTTACCGTATCCCATTATAGTCTAAAGGCGCTCGTTCCAATTATTGGCAGAGTTCTTGATCCGGAAGTGGAGCATCTATATTCCGACCCAGGATTGGCGCCCCTTATGGGTTCTGCCTCCAATGCGAGCGTTGCACTGAGACAATGGACAGAGGAGAGAAAAAATCAGTGAAAGTGGCTTTCGTCAGCCAACCGCTAGATAGAGTCGTTCCACCCTTTCTAAACTCGATAGGGATATGGTCTTACGAGATCGGGCGACGCTTAACTCAATCTTGTGATGTCATCGTCTTTGCATATGCAAAGAGGGGAAGCCGCCTTTGGAAGAGAGTAGAACGGTATGAAGGAGTACATTATCAACATATGCCAAGGGGTTTGGATAGATTGTTATTTAGACTTACCAAGTGGTTTTCAAGATTTCATAAGGTTAAACGACCCTTCTTTGCCTCCAGTTGGTATCACTTGGGATATGCTTTACAAGTGGCGCACGATTTGAGAAGGCAACAATGCGATATTGTTCATATCCACAATTTCTCTCAGTTCGTTCCTGTAATCCGGGCTTTGAACCCCAAAATCAAAATTGTTTTGTGCATGCATTGTGAGTGGTTGACTCAACTCGACCGGGAAATGATCGAACGGCGACTTAGTAAAGCTGATTTGGTTATCGGCTGCAGCAACTACATCACCGAAAAGATCCGTCGCCGTTTCCCCCAGTTCGCCAGTCGTTGCCAGACCGTCTATAATGGTGTAGATATCAATCGCTTTGTTAGCAAGCGTCACCACATGGCGAGGAAGAGGAATGAGGCCAAACGCCTACTGTTTGTTGGTAGAGTTTCGCCGGAGAAAGGATTGCACGTATTGTTAGACGCTTTTCAGAAGGTTATTGAGCGTTATCCTCGAACTCGGCTTGAGATAGTCGGTCCAGCAGCATTAGTGTCTATTGAACTTCTCGTTACATTGAGTGACGACCCCAAGGTTGCAGATTTGGCATCATTTTACTCTGGTAGTTACTTCTCATATCTGCGGGACAAACTCCCTTCAGGTGTAGCGCCTCAGGTATGCTTTACTGGTTCTGTTCCATATTCACAATTGACCAACCATTATCGTAATGCGGATGTGTATGTTCAGCCTTCATTCAGCGAGGCGTTCGGGATGCCGGTTGCAGAAGCAATGGCTAGTGGACTGCCGGTGGTAGCGGCTCATGTGGGAGGGATACCGGAAGCTGTCGTAAATGGCAAAACGGGTTTATTGGTTGAGTCAGATGATGCTACAGCGTTAGCCGAAGCGATCCTGCTCCTCTTCGAAGACGAAGATCTAAGGGAATCGATGGCAAAAGCTGGGCGACAGCGAGTACTCGAACTTTTTTCCTGGGACCAGATTGTTGAAAATCTGCTGCGCCAGTACAAGAGTATATGTAGGTGTGATGGTAATGAGTAACTCGTTCTTAAAAGCTCAGTCACGCCAGTTTTACAGGTGGATGCTAAGGCATATCAGTAACGAGTATCATGAGGATCATCTAAGGCAGACCGCTGTCGTCTTCTCACCGCACTTTGACGATGAGACGCTTGGTTGTGGTGGAACCATTCTCAAGAAGAAGAGAGCTGGAGCAGACGTTAAAATCGTCTTCATGACCGATGGCGGCAAGTCGCACAGACAATTGATTTCAGAAAATGAGTTGAAGGCAATACGAGCAAGCGAAGGTCTCGCCGCGAGTCGCTCACTCGGTCTGAGTGCGTGCGACATTTGTTTTCTCGAGTTCGAGGAAACAAAGTTGAGTGAACATCTGGATGCTGCTACTAATAGAGTGACAGAAATCCTTCTGCAGCAACAACCCGGAGAAATCTTCGTCCCTTATTACAAAGAACCATCACTGTGGTCTGAAGACCATTTAGCGACCAACAGAATTGTGTTGTCTGCGCTGCAAATGTGTAGGAGAAAAACCATCATCTACGAATATCCTATATGGTTTTGGCAGTACTGGCCCTGGGCAAGCGTGCCAATACGGAGCCACCGGGAACTCTTGAGAGTTTTGAAAAAAAGTTGTGTCTCAGGCTTGCGGTTACTGAGGGATTTTAGGTGCTCCGTTTACATCGGGGATGTCTTGGAACTCAAACGCAACGCGCTAAATCAGTATAAATCACAGATGACACACCTCATTCCCGACCCACGTTGGGCGACGTTGGGTGACGTGTCCAATGGAGAATTCTTGACCTGTTTTTTTCAAGAGCATGAGATTTTTCGTCGATACAGTGTTTTTGCCTACCACGAAGTCAGAGAACTTGACCAGTACGTATTCTCTGACAAGTAAAATTTATTACTGGGGAAATTCAGGTGGCATGTTCCCACGATGTCTTTAGGGACACATCTGTGTTTCCGGTAGTATGATAAATCCTGATTCCGCATTCTTATTCGGAGGGTTGTAGTAATGCATATTGCTCTTGTTCACTTCTACTCCAGTATACCGACGCCCGTATATCAGGAGGTGGCCTCCGCACTGCGGGCTCGGAGACACACTATCTGGGTGGGAACTCCCAACCAAGCCGGTGATTTGACTTGGCACGATGGTGAGCGCACGGTAGGCGTGCAGAGTCGGCCAGCGCGTTTGCCTGACCCATTACTTCGAGTGCCCCTGGTCGCGTCGGCCTTGAGGCGAGTTGTATCCTTCGGTTTCATGTTGCGTGTTCGCGCCTTTCTCCGACGGGCTCGGCCCGACATTGTACAGGTGAACCCCACTCTTGGCGCCTGGGTGCTTCCGCTGCTTATGCCCCGCCAAATCTGCTTCATTCTTGATATTCGACATGGTCCGGCGGAGAGCACTGATTTGATCGGGAAATTGAGAGAGTGGCGGACAATTAGGACGTGGCGAATCTGGTCTAGGTTCATTTATGATCGTCCCTGCTTCTGCCACGTAGCGGCGGCGCATAGAGTCCTGGGGAAGGGGTGGCCTAGAGGGGGATCGGTCGTTCCGGTAGCGGTAGACCAACGTTTTCTGACTCTTTGTCCAAAAGATTCAGCTTCGGGGAGCCATGAGAACTCGGTTCAGTTCATCTATGTAGGTACGCTCAGCAGAGTGCGTCGCCTCGAGCGAATTCTGTTCGCGGTGCAGCGGATGCTGCACGAGACTAATAAATTTCAAGTTGTCCTATTGGGTCCCGACAGAACCCAAGGGTTCTATCACGATCTGGTGAATGAATTGAAACTCAATTCCGTGATTACGATAAAGTCTCCGGTACGGTATGAGAATGTCCCAGAGGTGGTCTCCAGCTATGATGTCGCTTTGGCTTACGTTCCTGATGTCCCAGCGTGGCGATATCAGCCTACGCTAAAGGTGTTAGAATACCGAGCATTGGGCATGCCGATGATCGCGACTGATATTGAACCCAGTCGTGAGGTCGTGGAGGACGGAGTAAATGGTTTGCTTGTGCAGAATTCGGTCGAAAGCCTGTCCGAGGGGATGCTTCGCTTTGTCAACGATCGAGACTTTCTTAAACGCTGCGAGGCGAATGCGCGAATGATGCGCCGGGGTATAACGTGGAGCGAAGTGGCAAAGATGTATGAGCAAGAGATCTACCTTAGCTGTCAAGTAAAGCACCGATTCGAGGTGAGGTAATTGAATAGTGTGAAGAGGCTATCAGGGTAGAGTGGATCCCAAAATTCGGACAATGTGCTAAGATACAGGTAAGGTCAAAAAGGATGATCCGAATATGGGGAAAGGGTTATTTTGTTTCCACGGTGGGAATAAACGAAGAAATAATAAGAAAATACATAGGGTTGCAGGAAAAGGAAGATGCAGGACAAGCGCAGCTTGAATTATAAAAGCACCATGCCTGTAAAGGCGTGGGTATCTATAACAAAGGAGAAAAAAAATATGAATGAATTTTGGAAAGAGGTTGCAAAAAAACATGAAGAAAGTAAGATTTAAAAAATTCTACCTTATTCCAGGTGGCCTATCAGTAGTGGGCTTATCAATAGTGATTGTTTCTGCGTTGAGTCTTACTACCGTAAGTTATGCAAATCCGGCCGGCATTAGACGCGTTTGGGCGGTTGATGATGGAGAGAGGATCAAAAGAGATGATCTTAATCATCCCTTGGCAAGTAGTCTAAATAATCCTGTCTGGCATGGGCACACTATTCATCTTTTCGGCGCCAAGAATGAGATCGTTGCCTTTCAGCTTATCATTGAGAGTGATAATTCAGGAGTCAATGATGTCGATGTTACTCTGGACAGCCTTACAAGTGGTTCCTACACCATTCAAAACACCGGTTCCTCGGACCCTTTTGATTATGTCGGAAAGCGGATCGAGCTCTTTACTGAACACTACTTAAATATTGAAAACCGAACAGGGACCAGCGGGAAGTGGTGGTGGAACGCAAGGCCTAAGGATATCCATGGCGATGAGTACCTGGGTTGGATACCGGATGTACTGATCCCTTTTGAAGCTCCATCTGGACTAGGAGGAGCGCCTTTTGATATTGCACCCAACAACAATCAAGGAGTATGGGTGGATATCTATATTCCCCGTGATGCTCCAGCGGGTAGTTACACCGGTTCACTTAAATTAAGTGTCGATTCTAGGATAACCGACGATATTCCTGTATCCTTGCAGGTACATAACTTCGCCCTTCCTGATGAAACACATTTTAAGAACTTCTTTTATGGGGATTGGTATGGGATTGCCCAAAAGCATGATGTTACTTACCCAAGTTCGCAATACTACGAAATCGAAGGCCGCTATCACCAGATGGCACATCGGCACCGGTTTGACCTGAGCTTTAACGGGGACCTTGATCATATGAAGAATCACTACAGAAGATATATCACCGGAGAATACTACACAAAAGAGCACGGATACGAAGGACCAGGAGAAAACGTGGGTCACGGCACTTACTCTATTGGTACCTATGATCAAGATCGCTCAAGCAATGCGGGACGGGCTTCTGGATTCCAGCCGAATAATGAACAAGGCTGGCGAGCAGCTTCCGATGCCTGGGTTACCTGGTTTAACCAAAACGCGCCCGCTGTTGAAATTTTCAAGTACATGAGGGATGAGGTATATGCACAAGAGTCTAAAAACGAGTGGGACAACGCGGTTAACAAGATAAGAACAAAGTGTGACTGGATACATAATAACCCAGGGCCAGGGAAAGAGTTATTGATACTCGCCACCACGCAAGGCGTAGCTGGCAGACCGCGAACAGACTTCGAAGGGTACATAGATTTTTGGCAAACAGGCGCTCAAGCTGGCTACGAGCAGGATGGTATAGTTCTTGGCTATGTAGTCAACGCAGCACGTGAACTTCAGTCCAAGGGTAATAAAGTTGGCTTCTACAATGGTACTCGGCCTTCCTCCGGTACAGAGGTTATCGACACGGACGCGATTGATTTTCGTGTAATTCCTTGGATAAGCTGGAAGTACGACGTAGATCAATACTTTCTCTGGCACGTGAACTATTTTTACCAAGGCAGTAGACACATCAATCCATTCAAGGACAACTATCGAGTGTACGATGGCAGGTACGCCTATGGCGGCGGAACCTTTTTCTACCCTGGTGAGGACAAAGAATTTCCGCAGGATGACAGGGGCCTTCGTGGCCCGATTGCCTCGATTAGAATGAAGAATTGGCAAAGAGGCCAGCAGGACTATGAGTATCTGTGGCTGGCCGAGCAGGCGGGCTTGCACTCTGAAATTCAAGATATTGTCAACACGGTGGTTCCCAAGGCACTGAGTGAGTGTGACTCTCACAATGCCCCGGCACCTTGGGCCGTGCGCGGCTACATCTATGAACAGCAAAGAAAGCAGTTAGCCCAGCTCATAGGAGAAATTGCAGAACCAACGTGTACAAATAATGATGATCGTGGCTATTAGATTGGTAGAGTTTCATAGGGTATTAATTTTAGCGAGAGCTCCCCGCCTGTAAAGGTGGGAATGAGAGCAATTTCCTGCATCTTCCGTTCTTTGGTATAATAGAGGGGTGAAGCTCAAAAAATTAGCACATACAGTATATAGAACCCAATACCACATTTTGTGAATAACCCGCTACGGAAGAAAGATACTTGTAAAAGGGGTACGAAATTATCTCGAGATAAAACTCCAACCCATACCGCAGCTGAGATAGTTTAGAAGTGCTGACCGCAGGTCTTAAGATAGTGACGCAATCGTTTTAGTGGTTCGTGAGGTAAAACAATGTCTATAAGTCAAGTGTGTCCCAACTGTGGTGCAAGCAGTATGTCGGTTTTTTACGAGCTTAAGAACGTCCCTGTGCATAGCGTGTTGCTCTTGCCAACGCGGGAGGAGGCCCTGAATTTTCCTAAGGGAGACATCGCCCTGGGGTTTTGTCACACCTGTGGGTTTATCGCTAATGTCGCCTTCGACCCTGGCCTGCACCAATATTCATCCAGATATGAGGCAACCCAGGCGTTCTCGTCCACCTTCAACGCTTTTCATCGGAACCTAGCCACCTGTTTGATCGAGCGATACGATTTGCACAGCAAGGACATCATCGAGATCGGCTCCGGGCAGGGAGAGTTTTTGACCCTGCTCTGCGAACTCGGTGACAATCGCGGGGTTGGGTTTGATCCAGCCTACATCAGCCGGCGGAACCAGAGCCAGGCCAACGATCAGATCATCTTCATCAAGGACTTCTACTCAGAGAAGTATGCCAACTATCGGGGTGACTTCCTCTGTTGCAAGATGACGCTCGAGCATATTCAGCAGACGGCCGATTTCGTCAGCACTGTCCGCCGCTCAATGCGGGGTCAATTAGCCACCATCGTCTTTTTCCAGGTGCCGAATGTGACCCGTATTCTGCGTGACTTGGCCTTTTGGGACATCTATTATGAGCATTGTTCGTACTTGAGCCTGGGGTCGCTAGCCCGTCTCTTTCGAAAATGTGGCTTCGATGCCATTGATCTTTGGAAGGACTATGACGATCAGTACCTGATGATAGAGGCCAGACCGGGCAATGGGCGAAGTAGGCCGGTTCTGGTGCAAGAAGACGATCTGGAAGATCTAGCCCGCGACGTGGCCTATTTTACTGAAAATTACCTACATAAGCTGAATGCCTGGCAACGGGATTTACAGGAGATCAGGCAAAGTAGGCGACGGACCGTTATTTGGGGGGCAGGTTCAAAGGGGGTGGCCTTTCTGACGACCTTGAAGATTCAAGACGAGATTGAGTATGCGGTCGATATCAACCCGTACAAACACGAAACGTACATGGCGGGGACCGGGCAACAAATTGTAGCGCCGGAGTTTCTACGAGAGTATAGGCCAGACGTTGTGATCGTGATGAATCCGATTTACTGCAACGAAATTCGGCGGGACCTCAACCGGATGGGGGTCACAGCCGAACTTATGCCGGTCTGACGATCAGCGGTGATAAGCGAGTGTGATTTGAATGAGCGGAGAAATAGACAATGATGAGCAATGAGGACACTTCACAACAAAGCATCTGCCCCGTATGCAACAGGACGGACATTGCCGTCTTTGTCAAAGTTGCCCAGGTGCCTGTCCATTGCTGTCTGTTCTGGCCAACCCGAGAGGAAGCCATCCAGGTGCCCCGAGGGGACATCCGGCTGGGATTTTGCCGCGATTGTGGCCACATCTTCAATCTAGCCTTCAAGCCCCAGTTAATGGAATACACTCAAGCTTATGAAAACTCACTGCACTTCTCGCCCCGTTTCCAGAGCTACTCTGGGTCACTGGCGGCGCGCCTGATAGACCGTTATGATCTGCGCGGTAAAGACATAATCGAGATCGGCTGCGGTAAGGGCGATTTTCTAAGGCTGCTCTGCGATCTTGGGACCAACCGTGGAGTTGGGTTTGATCCAAGCTATGCGCCTGAACAAAACGGCGGTGGGACGACTGCAGAACGGATTACTTTCATCCAGGATTTCTACTCGGAACGCCATGCCGACTATAAGGCAGATCTCATCTGTTGTCGGCAAGTCTTGGAGCACATCCAATTTCCCCGTGATTTCTTGAACGGTGTGCGTCATTCGATCGGGAACCGACCGACGACGGTCGTGTTTTTTGAAGTGCCGAACGTGTTGTCTACGTTGCGAGATTTGGGGATTTGGGACCTGATCTACGAACATTGTTCTTACTTCAGCAGAAGTTCACTGTCCTGTGTATTTAGTTCGTGTGGATTCGAGGTCTGTGACCTAAACGAAACGTACGAGCGTCAGTTCCTCTGCATCGAGGCTTTGCCAGGTGAAGGTTTAAGGAATTCTAGGCGTGATCCCGGGGATGACCCTGGAGAGTTGGTTTCCGATGTAGTGACCTTTGCCGATAAATATCGGCGCAAGGTCGAGGCCTGGCAATGTAACCTTGAACGGATGGCACAGGCGGGGCAGCGGGCGGTGGTCTGGGGAGGGGGAGCGAAAGGGGTGACCTTCTTGAATACACTTAAGACTCAGGACCAGATTGAGTATGTGGTAGATATCAATCCTCGTAAGCAAGGTAAATATGTTCCTGGAACTGGGCAGCAAATTGTGCCGCCCGAGTTTCTGCGAGACTATCAACCAGATGTCGTGATTGTGATGAACCCAATATATAAAAGTGAAATTCAACAGCTTATAAAGAGTCTCGGCTTAACCACCAAATTCTTGTATGGATAATATACGCAATGCCGTGCCCTAAGAGATGCTATTCATCCATGGCTGGCAACGTAAAAAACATGAATTTTAGATGACTCGCATGATTAACCTGACCAATAAAGTCTTTTCAGCCCTTAGGAGAGTTTACCTCAGCCTGGATTACTGTTAGGACTTTTGACTACGATACATTCGGGAGCTTTTGGAGTATAAAAGTTCAAAGGCGACAGAAATTCATACTTATGTTACCATTAAGGGAAAGCCCCTCCCACATTACTGGCTCCGGAATTAGAGCAAGTAAGTGGAGTATCAAAAGAGTATCAAAAAAGAAAAGGTGGTGAACTTAATGATTACCGATTATGTTGTAAGGGTAGGATTTGTAATCTTAGCCTGCTTGCTTTTGGCAACCCTTGTCTTGGTGCCAGCACAGGGGGCCACCTATTATGTGACTATGAGCGGCAGTGATGCCAATCCAGGTACGGAAGCCCAGCCTTGGTGCACTATCCAGAAAGCTGCTGCTACCTTAATTGCCGGTGATATGGTTTTCGTTAAAGAAGGATCTTACAATGAGCGGGTTATACCACACAATTCGGGGAATCCCGGGGATTATATCGCATATATCGCATATCCTGGCGATACGGTGACAATCGACGGGACCGACATACCCGTACCGGGTGAATTTGATTGGGACGGATTGTTCGATGTGTCGGGCAGGAACTACATTAAGGTTTCAGGGTTAACAGTGATGAACTCCGCCAGTGCTGGAATTTTTGTGCAGGCTGGTTCGAACCATATCATAATTGAGAAAAACTATACTTACAATACGCATTCATCTGGCATTGGTGTTTGGGGCTGTAGGAACATAATTATTGATGGTAATGAGATTGAGCTTGCCTGTAATGACGGTTACAGCGAATGCATTACCGTGGCTGGCACTGATATATTCGAAATCAGGAATAATCATGTTCACCATGCAGGTCCTGGGACTCTCGGAGGCGAGGGCATAGATGTAAAGGATGGGTCCTCAAATGGAAAAGTCTACCAGAATCATGTGCACGATATACCAAACGGCCTTGGTATCTATGTGGATGCCTGGGATAAACACACCTATAATATCGATGTTTTTCGAAATATTGTACATGACTGTCCTGGTCAGGGTTTTGCTGTGGCCTCCGAAGCAGGTGGCCTTCTTGAGAATCCCAACGCGGAGAATGTTGTCATAAGAAATAACATCTGTAGCCAAAACCTATCATTTCGAATCGCAGTAGAAGCAGACGTTCCAGCAGAAAATCTTAGCGTTGACCATAATCTAATCGACGGCTATAGGCAATATCCCGGGGAGATTTATGGCAGTGACTATGTAGAAGGGAATCCTATGTTCGCCAATCCTTCTGGAGAGAATTTTCGCCTCTAGGAAGATTCACCGGCCATAGACAATGGTTCGGCCGTTGATGCACCAGGCGACGATTTCGACGGGAATCCTAGAGCTCAAGGGGCAGGGTATGATATCGGTGCTTTTGAATTTATGGAAACCGGTGTTAATGGACCATCGAATGGTAAATAATTAAAATTATTGATTTATTTCAGAGCTTTCCAATTAAATGACTTGACAGGGGGGAAAACCCTCCACCCAGTGTGAAATACTCTAGGATCTTTTCAGCCATTCCAATAAATCATCCCTGGTAATCGTTTAATAGACTGGGAAAATTATGACTGCACCATTTGGTGCAGCTACCCAAGAGAATGAGCATCAATCATAGAGATAGTATGCACTCAAGGAATTGCCTCACTTTAGTGCCTAATGTGCACCCAGATAGGCAAGTAGAGGAGTTGGTCTCATCTTTTGGATAAGCATCTTTACCTACTCAATTCTTTATAGATGGAATAGATCAGCTTATTAGATAATCCTGCCCAACTTTTCCTCTCACTTAAAGGGCCTGGCATGAAAGTTGCTGATAAGGAAATTAGTGAGACTTGGAAACGTGTTTCAACCTTTAGCAAGTTTTGGCATTCATTTTGAGTCTCGTCAGAGGAGATCCTCATGAATTCTATTCTCATCGTAGATGATGATAAGCGTCTACAGCGAGAATTAAAAAACCGATACACATTTACCGGTATTGTGGGAAAGAGTAAAGAAATGGGGAAGACTTTCAAATTAATTAAGAAAGTAGCCCTGAGTAATTGCTCGGTTCTCCTCAGAGGAGAAAGCGGAACCGGCAAGGAGCTGGTGGCTCAAGCCATTCACTGCAATAGCTCAAGGATGGAGAAGCCCATTGTGCCGGTCAACTGCGCTGCTTTACCGGAAGCGCTCCTGGAAAGTGAACTGTTTGGCTACGAGAAAGGAGCCTTCACCGGAGCATCCACCAGAAAATTGGGGAAATTTGAGGGAGCCTCGGGGGGAACCATTTTTCTGGATGAGATCGCCGATATGAGCCTACCCATGCAGGCCAAGATACTAAGGGTGGTTAAGGAACAATCTTTTGAAAGGATAGGGGGAACAAAGTCAGTAAAAGTTGACATTCGTCTCATTAGCGCAACTAACAAGGACCTGGAGAAGGCAATAGCTAAAGGGCTTTTCAGAGAGGATCTGTACTATCGTTTAAATGTAGTCACTATCTATCTTCCTCCTTTGCATGAAAGAAAGGAAGATATCCCTCTTTTGGTAAACTATTTTCTAAAAAGGAATAATCGAGTAAATGGCAGGAAAATAAAGAGTATCTCGGCTGAGGCTCTGGATCTATTAATGGATTATGAGTGGCCGGGTAATGTTAGGGAGCTCGAGAATGTCATTGAAAGAGCACTCGTTCTGACTAACAACAACGTTATTTTACCGGATGATATTTTCTTAAGATCGTGGAAGAGGACTTTGGATTCAGAGATCATCTCATCTCCCAGATCTATTTCGCTACTCGAAGGGGAAAAAACCCTCATCCAAAAAGCCTTGAAGAGCACTCACTGGAATCAAACTAAGGCAGCAAAGCTATTGAGAATACATCGAAATACCCTGCGACGAAAAATAAAGCATCTGAAGATCCATCAAGAATAGGTAAAATTCTCTGTGGCAGGACTATTTTTCTGGAGAAAGGGTCCAAAGCCCGGAAGACTAATTAGGGATTAGTTAATACAAGGAAATCGACTGATGAAAATCAACTAATATTTTTCAACTCGCCGATTTCACGCTGGGAACAGTGCCTATCGTTTAATTTAGATGGAATGGCTCTAACAACCACTTAGGTGAAATTGCTGCCTATTCAAGGAGGTAAATTAAGATGAATGACCAAGACAAGACAGAAGACGAGTTTACAATCTTGCGCCGACGAGTTGCTGATTCAAAAGCGTCAGGAACCGAGCACCAGCGGACGGAGAAGATGCTACAGGAAAGCGAAAAAGGGATTGGGAGTATGAAGAGGACTTCCTCATACTTGCGTAGGAGTCTTGCCGCAATACCGGTTCCTGCGTTTATAGCCCTCATCGCAACCCTGGCCATATTAGACATCAGAGTGATGTTCGAGCCATCTCTACTACCCCTACTGAATACGGTGTTTGTCTCTGTCATAGCAATTATTGTAGCCTACCTTTCAGCAAAAAGTTATTTGACAACTGGTTCACTCAGCCTTCTCTTGCTAGGCAGTGGGGTGCTGGCATTCGGCGCCGGAAATTATTTTGTTGGCTGGTTGTTAGGCGCTCCAGGTGGAGCAGAAGTTGGCACGACTATACAGAGTACTGGGGCTTTATTCGGGTCAGTCTTTCATCTCGTAAGTGCGGTTTCAATCTTAGCGGCAGTAACCCCAGAGACAGCGTGGAGGCTCAGGAAGTTTCAAGTTATGATTGCTTATCTTGGAGTGCTGGCCTTCATGGCCGTGCTCACGATAGCAGTTCTTCAGGGCGCGATCCCACCCTTCTTCATCTACAGAATAGGCGCCACGCCGTTAGGGCAGGGGGTGTTGGGAACTGCGGTGGCTCTATTCGCTATTTCCTCCCTCCTCTTCATGAGATCTTTCTTCAAGTCGAAGTCAGGCTTTCTATACTGGTATTTCCTGGCCCTGGCGCTGATCGCCGTAGGCTTATCCGCCCTGTTCCTTCAGAGGGCTGTCGGCAGCCCCATGGGATGGGCAGGAAGGTCCGCCCAGTACCTCGGCAGTATCTACTTCCTCATTGCCGTCTTAACTACTATCAGAGGTGCACCTACCAAAGGAATACCCCCAGAGAAAAAATATCGGGACTTATTAGAAAGCGCAAATGTTGTCATTTATACTGTTGACAAGGATGGAGTGACGACCCATGTCAGCCCCGCCATAGAATCGCTCCTCGGATATAGTCCCTCAGAAGTCATGGGTCGATCTTTCACTGAGTTCATCAACGAGGAGGACTTGCAACGGAGCAGCAAGAATTTTCGAAGAGTCCTTTCTGGCTATACCGAAGAAAATGAGTATCGGGTCTGGATCAAGTCCGGCGAAATCCGCTGGGTTCGCACTTCCAGCCGGCCGCTCTTCAGGGAAAAACGCGTTGTTGGGGTGCAAGGAGTACTGATGGACATCACCGAGCGCAAGAAGGTGGAAGAGGCGTTAGCTGAAGAACGTGACTTGCTGCAGGCGCTTATAGATAATATCCCTGATCACATCTACTTTAAGGATGATAAGAATCGATTTATCAGGGTAAACAAAGCAAGGGCTGAGTTTTCAGGCACCGTTCCTGAGAAGATGATTGGGAAAACCGACTTCGACTTTTTTCCCCACGAGCAAGCGGCAGCGGCTTTTGCCCATGATAATTGGGTAATGGAGTTCAATAAACCCCTGGTTGACAAGGTGGAGAAGATTACTCATGCGGATGGCACCGAACATTGGCTCTCTGCTACCAAAATACTTCAACATAATGAGAAGGGCCAGGTAATAGGTACTATGGGCATTTCTCGGAATATCACCGAGCGCAAGAAGGCCGAGGAAGAACTGAAAAGTTCCGAGGAGCGACTAAAGATATTGTTCCAATTTGCCCCGGACGGCCTTTATTTGACCGATTTAAAAGGAACTTTTGTTGACAGCAACAAAGCAGCGGAGGAATTATTCGGTTATAAAAGGCAAGAATTGATAGGAAAGAATTTTTTGAAACTGGAACTGCTGCCCCCAGAGCAAGTCCTGAAGGTGACTGCGAATCTAGCCAAAAGTGCTCAGGGGAAGCCCACTGGGCCGGACGAGTTTATTTCAAACCGGAAAGACGGCAAACAGGTCACAGTAGAGATAAACACGTACCCAGTAAAGATCGAAGATGAATCTTTGGTGTTGGCCATTGCCCGCGATACCAGCGTGCGCAAGAAGGCAGAGGAGGCTCTCATCCGATCAGAAAGGCTCAAAGCTCTGGGAGAGATGGCGGCAGGAGTGGCCCATGATTTTAATAGCCTTTTGGCTATCATTTTAGGAAATGCTCAGCTTTTAGAAATGGGAGTGGAAAGCTATAAGAGCGAGGAAATCAAAGAGCGCCTCAAGATCATTATTCGAACAGCCTATGAGGGAGGAGATGCAGTAAGAAGAATGCGGCTTTTCACCCGCACCGAACTCTCCACCCGGGATTTTACCAAGATTGACCTAAATGAGATTGTAAGATCCGCTATTGCCTCTACTTCTCCTCGCTGGAGGTATGAGGCCGAAGCAAAGGGAGTTACAATTAAGATAAAGGAGGAGCTAGGAGAGCTACCTTCTCTTTTAGGCAGTAGATCTGAGCTAATGGAGGTTTTCACCAACCTCATCTTCAACGCCGTAGAGAGTATGAGCGAAGGAGGAGAAATTACCACCCGCACCGAGGCCAAAGAAAATGAGATCTTGCTTTACTTTACTGATACTGGCCAGGGTATCCCCGACACCTTAAAGGAAAAGATCTTCGATCCCTTCTTTACCACAAAAGGTCCAAAGACTTTGGGTCTCGGTCTTTCGGTCTCTTATGGAATCATCAAACGCCATCAAGGAAAGATAGAGGTAGAAAGCACCGAGGGAAAAGGAACCACCTTTACCATCAGTATCCCCATTCGCCGACAAAGTCCTTCAGGTGAAGAACAACTTAAAACTCCCGAACAGGTTTCTTCTCCAAAGATTTTAGTTATTGATGATGAAGAAGGTGTAAGAGATGCGCTGGGAAGGGTCCTTCAGGATGAGGGTCACCGGGTAACTCTGGCAGAAAACGCCAGGAAGGGACTGGAGGAGTTCAACCAGGCTCATTTTGATCTGGTTCTCACGGACCTCGCAATGCCAGAGATGTCTGGTTGGGAGCTTACCAAAAGAATAAAAGAAATAGATCCGAGTGTGCCCGTAGGACTGATTACTGGTTGGGCAGTGGTTACCAGCAAAGAAAAGATGAAGGAAAGGGGAGTAGATTTTATTGTATCCAAGCCTTTTGACTACAATAAGGTATCAAGAGAAGTAAATGCTGTCTTACAATCTCAGAAAAGATAGCCATCTCCTCCCCCGAACCAGGCAAAGGCTCTTTCAGGGATGGAGAAGCGCGGGAAGACCCGCTACTCAGAGGGCCAGTCGTATTTAACCGTGAACACGTTAGTGGTTTTTTCTTCCCTAAAACTCGAGTCATTTAATAAGAGTGGAAATGGAGATGAGACCGGAAGAGAGAGTGAAAAGGATGGCAGAGGTCTACGGCTGGAACATAAGGAACCCTCTAGAAAGAGCCTGCCTAAAGCACGATCTTTTTGAGCCCCTGGCTAAACTACCCGAAGCAGTGGGGAAGATGGTTAGTCAAAACTGGAATGCCTCCCGTTTTCCCCTTAGATGTCTCAGCAAACGAGAGTTAACCTCACTTCTGCAATTCTAGAAAGAAATGTGGTGTTTATGGTAGTTTGCGAGTCCGTTCAGTCACTATATCTGGAATATGCCATGTTTTTATAGGTTTCATAACCTCAGAAGAAATTTTAAGGCTTTTATAGATTTCAAGATGAGGAGGTTCTGCATTAACTCCTTTGCCAATCTTTAAGATTTCTCCACTGGTGGTGGCTAGGATTACTGTTGCTACCTGATGAGTTTTAAGGTATCCTTAACTGTCAGCCAGGAGGTATGGATACCCTCATCAGAAAGAATCTTTTCAATAGCTACCAAGAGATGATAAGCAAGAATACATAAGAAGATATGGGTTTGAACTCTTCTTTTTAGTTGATGAAATATTGCTCTTTCCCTTATAGGGAAGGTACGCCAAGAATTGCCTCAATCTAGACAAAAAGCGAATCTTTGAGAACAAGGAGTAAAGATTGCTACCTTAACTTGCACCTTAGGATGAAACTATAGCTCGAAAAAAAGTCCAAAAATGAATTTTTGGCATAAAACAGCTTAGTTTACCGAATCTGGGATGAAGAAAGCCAGAAAATCAATAGTTCTTTTTCGGTGAACACAAACGGTATTATCCTAGAGTCACTCTGGTTTAAAAAGCGAGGTAAAAAACCGCTTATCTACTCACAAGAATCAGAAGTTTCGGAAATAGAAGAGAATGTGCTGTCTGGCGGGAAAAATGAGGATAAAAGATTTCTATTCATATATCCTGGAAAAATTGAAAGTTGAGCCAGGAAGAAACTTGAATTAGAAAGGAGAATCAAATGTTAGTTTTCAGTGTCATTAGTTTTATCTTGAGTGGTTTGAGTCTCGTTGGCGGGCTGGTAACCGAGGGGAGCATTCGTCTTTCCTTTATGGGGGGCTTCATTCTCTTCCTTCTTTTGGCTGGAGCACTTATCCTGGGGCGAAGAGCAATAGAACGCTCGAGAAAGGATATTCCTTTTAATACTCGGGTGAGTGAGAAAGCTGGAAAGGAACCGGAAATAGTGAAAGTTACCCCTCTCTCTCAAGGATCGGCTGGATTTCTCCGAGAACAGGACATGGTCCTTGGTCCGGATGGAAAAGGGGCTTTCTCAGTCAGTCTTTGGTTTGAGGAACAACCTAAGGACAGTCAGGGATCATTGGGGATGTTAGAACTTGATTATCTATTTCTAGGGCTCGAGGGAGACTACAAATTAATTAGGAGAAAAGAACAAGCAAATGGAAAAGACTATATTGTGCATACTTTTCAATCAGGGTATCAGGTAGACTTCAATCAAAGTCGATATATTGAGTTTGAGGAAAAAGAGGATAAAACATATTCATTGGAGATAAAGGTTGGTAAACTGAAAGGGAAAATCGATCGGATAGCCGCCGATACTCTTGTAATAAGAGTTACCCTTCCGACCAAAATAAATATGGCCAATTCTATGATTTATGAGGATAAGACAGTAGAATGGCAGCTCACGGGTGCACATTTCAGAAAGGATCTCACCCTAAAAGCTTTTACCGTACCATTTGTCTTATCATAAGCTTAAATAAAGGATAATGAGATGAAGAGTTCTGTCTTTGAAAAAAGATTATCACGAAGCAAAAAAATGTGGCGAGGTAGGTCTCAAATAGATTTTCTGGTGCAAAACATACCAGATCCATTCAATATAATTGATTTCAATGGATATATCCTGGATGTGAATTCTGCTTTTGAGAGAGTCTATGGTTGGAAGAAAAAAGAAGTTGTACAAAAGTACATCCCTCTGGTGCCCCCTCGGCTAACCACAGACTTCTTTTCCTTCTTGAATAAAATCAGGCAGAACGAGAAAGTCCCCGGTTACCAAACCACCAGATTGTGCAAGGACCGATCCGAAATTGAGGTCAGTATCGACGCCTTCCTCATAATGGACCGAAAAGGTAAACCTGCCGCTATTGGGGAGATTTCCCGCAATATCGCTCACCTCAAGAGAAAGGAATCTCTGGTTAAGGAATCCCAGGAAAGATGGAGAACTCTAACTCACAATGTCTCCCACTTAATAATCACCGTAGATAGAAAGGGAGTGATTACCTTTGTAAATCAGAGGATAATGCCACTTCTAGGTTACGATGTCAAGAAGATTATAAATAGTTCCCTGTCAACACTCATTGCTGATGAAGACTTAGAAGTGGCCCAGAAAGATATCACTGACGTGATTGCCGAAGACCAGATGAAATCCTGTGTCTATCGGCTCAAACAAAAAAACGGTTCAATAGCTACCTATGCCATCGATTGGTCTCCTTTGAGAGAGTCCTCAGGAAAGACAAGGGGGGTGGTGGGAATCGGCAGAGACATTAGCGAACAGAAGGAAAAGGAAGCAGAGCTCATTCAATCACAGAGACTTGAGGCTCTGACAGATTTTGTGGGCGGAATAGCCCATCATTTCAACAATCTTATGACTGTTATTATCCTGGAAGCTGATTTGATCGGCCAAGAGATAAAGGAAGCAGGGAATGGGGTGATCAAAAGAGGGCTAAAATCAATCAGCGAATCTTGTTTTCGAGGGACCCGGAAGGTGGGTCAAATCCTGGAGTTTATGGAAGGACTTTCTGGTAAACAAGTTCTAACGGTAGATATTGACCAGGTTACCAAACAATCGCTGAGTGAGGTCTCAGCGTATCTCAAGGCTAAGAGAATTCGGGTAAATACCGAATGGGGAAATGTTTTTCCCGTTTTGGGTTGCTCGTCCCAGTTGCGCAAGGCTCTAATAAGTATACTGATTAATGCTGTTGAGGCTATGCCGAAGGACGGAAAGCTTGATATCAAAACAGGGACGGAAAAAGATTCTGTCGCTATCTCGATTGTTGACTCAGGAAGCGGAATGTCCGAGGAAGTTCGGAAAAAAATGTTCGAACCCTTCTTTACTACCAAGGAACCTACCAGGAACGGCTTAGGAGCAACAGTTGCCTATGGAATATTGAAGAACCATGGTGCAATAATAAAGGTCTTCTCTGCCCCAAAAAGAGGCACCGCTTTTGTTATCAAGCTGCCTATTAAGCGGACGCCAAAGTGTGAAGAAGAGATCAAATCCTCGTTTTATTCTCGATAGTGCCTGCCTTTGATTTGTATTCAAAATTCCCTCTTTATCGTATTTGGAATAGTGTACCTTAAACTCTGAATCACTAAATAGCGCATTTTGATTAATACATTTACCACACTACTTGACTGAAAGGGTGGTTTTGATAGAATTCTAAATTGATGCTAGGAGGCTGGTGAAAAATCCCCGTATTGTAGGGGTCCGATTTATCGGACCCCTTAGCAAAGCGGGTTTCATAAATGAAACCTCTACAAAAAACCACTTTTTCACCAGCCTCCTAGTTCTGGTGAAATGTGAAAAAAAAAATGAGGTAGAAGAATGAGTGCGGCACCTGATTATATTGTAGGCGTGGATCTGGGAGGAACTAATATTGTTTCCCTCCTTATGACTGGAAAAGGAGAAATAGTGGGTAGAGACACTCGACCTACCCTGGCTAAGGAGGGCAAAGATAAAGCCCTCTCTCAAATAGTTAATTCAGTAAAGAGAATACTGGAAGAGAGCGAGACTAAACTGGGGATTTCTTCTAAGTCTATAATCGGTCTGGGGATAGGTAGCCCTGGACCACTAAGTATCAAAAAGGGATTAATTCACTTTGCTCCTAATTTAGCTGGTTGGACCAATGTCCCCCTGGTTGATATCTTAAGAGATAAACTTGCTCTGCCTATTTTTTTAGAGAATGATGCTAACGCTGCCGCCCTGGGTGAATGGTGGAGGGGTGCAGGAAAAGATGTTGATAATCTCGTTCTGCTCACTCTGGGTACAGGAATAGGAGGAGGAATAATTATCCAAGGGGAAGTTCTTCACGGAGCCTGGGATACAGCAGCCGAAATAGGCCATATGATAATTCATGAAGGTGGACTTGTTTGTGGTTGTGGAAAGAAAGGATGCCTTGAGGCTTACGCTTCAGCTACAGGAGTGATTAAAAGGACTCTGGCTGCCATAAGGGAAGGAAAAAAAAGTATACTTGCCGATGCAGTGAAGAACCGATGGGAGAATATCACCTGCGAGCTAGTCTATAAGGCGGCAGAAAAGGGAGATAGTCTCAGTAGATGGATAGTAGAGGAAACAGCAAGATATTTGGGGATTGGTATTGCTAGTATAGTGAATGTGTTAAATCCAGAAATGGTTATTCTCTCTGGAGGAATGATTGCCGCTGGAGCTCTAATATTCAAACCAGTGAGAAAATATGCGCGAGAAAATGCTCTTGCCGCTGCTATAGAAAGAGTAGAAATAGTTCCTGCTGCCCTAAGTGGTAATTCTGGAGCTATAGGAGCAGCAGCGACTGTGTTGAAAAGGGCAGGATTGTTGTGACGGAATCAGTCAGGGAGCACGTCATTGCGACGAGCGGGACTCCCTGTCCGTCATTGCGAGCGAACAGAGTGAGCGAAGCAAATGTAGCGGTGCCATTTATGGCACAATTGTCGGATGAATCCGACCGCTACAAATTGATTGCCACGTCGCTATCGCTCCTCCATTAGACAGTAGTATACGTACTTTAGTAAATATTTACGGTGCAGAGTAATGCAAGCAGAGACAATATCGGTAGGTACAGAAATTCTTTTGGGAGACGTAGTAGACACAAATGCCAGTTACATAGCCCAGAAGCTTACTCTCTTTGGAATAGACCTCTTTCGCAAAACTGTAGTAGGTGATAATAAAAAGAGATTGGTCAGAGTGTTAAGGGAGTGCCTGGAGAGGGTAGATTTAATTATTATCACTGGCGGATTGGGACCCACCGAGGACGATATAACCAAAGAGGTAGTGAGTGAATTAATGGGGCAGGAACTGGTATTTAGTGAGACAATAGCGCAGCAAATTAAGAAAAAGTTTCCTCACCGACAAATACGTGAAAAAACTGTTTTCAAGCAGGCCTTAATTCCTTCTTCAGCAAAGATTCTTTCTAATAATGTAGGAACTGCACCGGGAATTATCTTTGAGGAAAAAAATAAAATAATCATTTTGTTACCCGGCGTACCGTCAGAAATGAAAGAGATGATGCAAGATGGGGTTGTTCCTTACCTTGCTGCTAAGGTAAGGAACAAAGATATTATCAGGTCAAAAGTGCTTAAGATATTAGGAATAGGTGAATCTGAGGTAGAAGAGAAGATTCCTCCTTCTTTACTGCATTGTTTAAATCCTACTTTAGGTCTATTAGCTAAGGAGGGAGAGGTTCATCTACGAATCACGGCAAAGTTTCCACTAAAAGTAGTGGATGATAGAGTTAAACAGGTGGAAGATGACTTGCGAGATAAATTAGGGGATTATATTTACGGAGTCAATGAGCAGTCTCTAGAAGGGATAGTAGCATCTTGGTTAAGGAAGAGAAAACTTACTATCGCTGTGGCTGAGTCTTGCACCGGAGGTCTAATCTCCCATCGTCTTACCAATATCGCAGGAAGTTCTAATTATTTTTACTGTGGCATAGCTAGCTACAGCAATCAGGCTAAAATAGATCTTTTGGGAGTTGATGAGTCTCTTATCAAGAAAAAAGGAGCAGTGAGTTTAGAAGTAGCCGAAAAAATGGCTCTGGGGGCAAGAATATCTGCCAACACAGATTTAGGCCTAGGGATTACCGGTATTGCTGGGCCTACTGGAGCTACTGACAAGAAGCCTGTGGGGTTGGTTTATATTGCTCTTAGCAGCCAAACTAAACAGATTGTTCGGGAATTTATCTTCAGCGGGAATAGAGAACGGATTAAATGGAGGGCCTCCCAGGCAGCCCTGAATATGTTACGAAAGTATTTACTGGGGAGCTATGAATTTCCCTCCTGAGATATTTTTAGAAATTATCCGGTAATTTCTATCAAAGTCTATTTCTATATTCATTAAATGGGAGCACTTCTTACCTAATATCTCTTTTTTTAAGGTGTAGGCAGCTTCCTCCTCGCCAGGGTCAGCATATAGGTTTTGTACATCCGTCCTTCGGTTAATCCTCACAGTTATCTCTTCACCACATTTATCACATTTTACGAAAAAAGGAATAAAGTCTCCTTTTATACGAGTAGATGTTGTTTTCTCCTTGCCGGAAAAAAGCTTGTTCCAAAAACCCATTTCTATAACCTCCCCAATAAACATCGTTGCTGGTTGCTCGTTGCTAGTATCTCGTAAGAAAAGACCTTAAAATCCATAAAGCAATGCTATTGACGCAATACGATTTACGCACTTCTTTCTTTTCCCCTCGGGAAGAGGGAACACAAGCAACTAGCGACTAGCAACGAGCAACGGATTTTAAGGAATGTCCTTCGGCAGCCGTGTGAATCGCTAGCTTCCTAAGTTAAGGACAATTTTCTTAACATTTTCCAGAATTTTTTGAAATTCCTATGCGGCAAAACGCTACATTAGTTCTACATTTTTGACGATTACCACTACTCTTCCTGTACTCCTACTAATGTCAGATATATCTCCTTTGAATTTAACCTCTGCTCCCTTTTCAAGGCTAAGGGCTAATTCTTTTTGATTTGAGCTGAGGACAAGAGAAACATCATATCCATTGACTCCTACCTCTGGCCCATCCATCTCTAAACGGACAGTATAGCTTCCGTACCACTCTTTCTTTACATTCTCTACCCAACCCTGCCAGATGACTTCTTTGTCTAATAAATCTGTACGCCACTCTTTGAATTGGGCGTCCATTAGAGGAGAGAGTTTCTCTCGGAATAAGAGGAAAGGGATTTCTCCTTTCTCTAGTTGGTCAGCAACTCTCTTATTAAGATTAGCTGTAGCTTTCATCATCAGACTCTTTACTGAAAGATAATTTCCTTCCTTGTATTGGGTTGCTGCTTCATCCAGTAGTTCGGTAAAGGTGGGCTGGCAGTAGGCAGGTAGTGCCACAAACAATAAAATAGGTATAATTAGTAGCCATCGCATTTTTGACCTCCTAAAAGTCAGGCATTCGAGGAACACAATCTGAGCATTTATCGCACCTGAACTTTCTCTCTAGAGAGAAAAGAAAATACGAGCTCCAAAAGTAATGAAGCCTGGATCTATATCCAGGGAGAAAGCAGGTGATTCATATTGAGCGTCTAAACTAAGAGATAGAGCTCCCAAGCCTATCTCCCAACCTGCCTGTAAAATGTAGGCGAGATCAGATAGCTCAGGTGTTATCGAAGTCCAGTGAATATAGGTTTTCTGTACTCCTACTCCCCCGTATATTCCACTTCCCAGGATATCCACAAGAAAGGAGATACGTGGACTGAGGGTAAAGGAGATATCGCCTCCTGGATTAGGGCGGTAATCTAGACTACCATCTAACATAAACCAGGCAGCTTTGGCTCGAACTGATGCTATATAGGATAGATGGCTTTTGTCAAAGCTGGAAATATCAAGTTCTTCAAGCGCCACATTATAGTGGGCTCCCAGGCCGATACCTATTTTCGCTAATGCTGGATAGGAGTACGCCAGTACCGCAATTAATACTATCATCGCTACTATTGAACCAATCCTTTTTATCATAACCTTGCCTCCCTTTTTTTGTAAGTATTCACTCAACCATGTCATTGCGAACGGAGAGAAGCAATCTCCCGAGTTCGTTTTGGCATTGCTTCGTTGCTATCGCTCGTCCTCCGAAGCCCGGCCGCCCTCGCTGTCATTCGCTTCGCTCACTGCTCCTCCACTGGAGGCGCTCAGGTCGGCTTCAAATCCCCCTCTTGTTTGATAGTAGTCTTTAATGTTTTTTTACGATATACGATATACTACATACGATATACGAACTTGGTGCCGAAGGGGGGATTTGAACAGAGCTGTTTTTGAAGGCTCCCCTCTAAGGCCATTTTCTACTTCTATCTCTTTCTGGACAATGCTTTGGTGCGATTTTAGCATGTCCGCTATTGCTCATTCCTAACCGTAATAATCCTTCGGTTTTGACCCATATTTGGCACGGTAGTATCAGAGAAGGAACTTCGACACCATCCACATGGACAATTCCTAGCCACTTGCTATCTATGTTATTCGACCAATTTTCTGTTGCCTTGACTTCTTGCTCTCTGCTGCTATCGCCGGAGCGACATAGAGGACGTTAGAAGTCTCCGCTCAAGGTTCCTGGTGGTAATCCAACAATCCCCTCCATATCCCTACGGATTGATTGTTCCTGTGCTCGTAACTCCTTTTGGTACCCAGTCTCGGCTCTCAATATGGCAGCCCTAGCGCCGTAACGTTGCAATACCTCCCAAAGATAAGGGCTGTTTACTCCGTAGAAGATACTCATAAGGTCATTGAAATTGATGCCCCGGGTGGATGATCCCCTCCTAATGAATATCTGTCCCTCTCTTATTCTGCCGTAATCACGGGAAATAATATGGGGTTTTCTAGTGGTTGGTGGAATACTAATTATACCTAGTGTTGCGCCATCTGACTTGACCTCATAGTAAGTAAAATCTATTTCAGGGTTGATTTTTGTATTCACAATTTGCTGAAATTGTGCATCATCCAAATTATTCCGGATTCCCACGATTGGGTTTTTGAGATTCGGATTAACACCATAGAAAATATAGCCATTGTCCTTTGTAGTGCCGTTCGCAATAGCCGAGACATCTTTTATTAGCTCAGCTTTCTTAGTGTCATCCTTAATGTCCAAATCGATTTTCCAATCAAATAGACTCTGTTCCGGCCTTCTCTGTAAAATGCCAAGTATTTGTTGTAATGTTAACTTAGTAACCATTTTTAGTACTCCTTTATGCTTCGACTTGCCGGACCTTTGTCGCCTCCACGATCTAACAATCTTTGATAATATTACCTAAATACCCTCTTATTTGCGCAATATATACTTTCCAATCCCATATTTCATCCTCAGATAAGTCCTTCGCTGGTTTGTCCAGGAGTGGTAAATCGTACTTATCCCAGTTACCACTAGAATCGTATTCTGACAGGAATTTCAGTGTTTCCCGATAATATTCGACGTACCCGGGACCCGTGTATAGAGATTTTTGCTTCGGATTATTTATAGCTTGCCCCAAATCTGTCCATACTATTCCCATTAAACGGTCATATTCTTTTGCCTTTTGCTTTGCGTCTTCCATTTGGATGTCATCTCTCAATACCAATCATTCTCCTACCTCTCCCCCCACTTTACCCGCTCGCCCGGTAGTGGGTTGGATTAAAAGTCTCCTGTGGCTAGCTATTATCTTTTTTCTTCTATCTCAATTTTCCACTTTCCCACGGCGAAATGCTGCGCAATTTGAGAAGACTCGGCAAAGACCTATCAGGCCAAAGAAAGAACCGCATCATTTAATGCCAAATATCTCGAGGATATTCATAGCGGGAATAGCAATACCAAGACCCGAGGGACTCCCAAATACCTGAGTTAGTGTGTTCTGTTCTCCTTCTAATATAGCGAGTCTATATCTAGAGGGCTCCGGTGCATGGGCACTAATCATACCCACTATTTCAGTATTATAGTCATAGAAAATAGGTCCACCACTACTGCCTGGGTTTACCATTCCGTCTACAATATATTGAGATCCATCATAGCCTGCAATCATTCCTTTCTGAAATACTGGAATAAATGGCCTAATTGTTGGAGGGTAACCACACCAAACAATGTCGACCCCAGTCATTAGAATCTGTCCCTGAAAGGCATGTCTAGGAAAGCCGACTGTTTCAAAGTCTTCCGCAGATCTCCCGGGAGGATCAAAACTAAGAACTGCTATGTCTTTCTTCTCATTAGAGACTGATGCAATATTACAATTGTTTGCGCTTACCCACTCATCTTGCTTTGTCAATGCCCATACTACGATATGTTCACCCTTTCCACGATGAATAACGTGGTATGCAGTAAGTAAGCCTAATCTTTTATCGCTGCCCTTGTAAATAAAACCTGAGCCTTGCCGGACAATATATGTGCGAGGAACAAGGTTGCCTTTTTCATCAGGAGTATAAACAGTCCCTATTACTTGGATCATAACCACAGTCTTCTTAATTTTCTTATATACAGTATACCATTCTCTTTGCCCATCAGACATGATCTCACCTCCTCCTTATAATCTCTTTAACTCCCTATTGTTCTACGCTTATCTTTCTTATTCTTAGTCTGATTTTACGCCGAATTTCGCCCTTTTCTTTCGATCTTTTTCTCTAACCGATTCAATCTCTTTTTGTAGTTTTGGCCGATTCTCCTCTCTCCATCTTTCAAGTTCTTCTTTGCTGACTCGTCTTTGGAGAATGGTGGGGCTGATTATGCTCTTGTCTTTCTTAATGTAGAATCTTACATCGAGGAGGACATCATCTATATCATCCGTCAACTTGTTGCCGAATGTCTTTATTTCTAACAGATTATTCCTGAATTCACCTTTGGTTTTTTCCAGCATTTGACCTTTCTGCATGTTATTAAGGTCAACAGGAGGGACCTTGAGGTTTTCTATGTTTTCGCGAAATCCCGCTATTGCTGTTTTCAGGCTGTAGTTGTATTTGGTCAAATCAAGTGTCAAGCTCAGTAACTTGTTCTTTACATCTATCCGACCTATATTGTGAATCATGTTCTCACTTATACTTAACTCATGGGGGAGAAGAATCAGAATTCCCCGGTCTTTTTCCAACCCCTTTTTTATTAAGGATTGATTGTCGTTAAGGGTGGACATCAGGGAATGTAATTTCAACTCAAAGTAGACTAGAGTATTATACCATTTGCCTTTCTTAAGGATAAGCTGCTCAATATAGAACACAACCATAGCAATGATAACTCCAGTTATAATACCGGTGACCATTTCTTAGATATCCTTTTCCAATTTTTACCTATTTCGTTCCTATTGCTCATCTGCTAACTTTCCTTCACCTCAATACCAATCATCCACCTGTGCCTCATTCGTATTATTTGCTCTATTTTATCAACGCAACGCTGCTGAGTTTGAGAAGATGAAAGAGAATAGCAAAGAGTGATTCCTTTCTCGCTATCCCTTCGCAGCTTTCCCTCCCAGAATCGCCCTCGCTGGAATCAGTAGGGCAATGAGAAAAAGTGCACTACCGATTGTTGTGAACACTAGACCCGATGGCGAACCTATCGTAATTTGGTAAGCTAGACCGCTGCCCCAACCTAGTATTCCAGCGAAAAGAGCTGTATACCAAGACCATCTCTGGGCTTTCCTGTAGGCGTTCCAGGCCATCATAACAATAAAAATACCAATACCTATGAGATTCGCTCCGGTAAGTCTAGTCATCATGGTCATCATTTCTGCGGGTTTAGGACTGTTGGCTACAAAATCAGACCAGTCCTGCCCAACATAACTGCGAAAGCTGGGTGCCATAGCCTCGTGGGCAAATACCGGCATCAATCCTAGAACTGCTAGATAGATACCCATGATGAACATCACTATCCAACCAATTCTTACTGATGATGATGTTTGTTGCATTTTTCTTTCCTCCTAATCTAGTCTATTCTACTATTTCGTTCTTACGTTCTGTTAGTTCGAGTTTACTTCTTCTCCGACAACATCTCTTTAACTTTCTTTATCAGATCCTTTAGGTGCCCCACTGGGGTAACCACAAAGTCTTGCGGAAAGGGAATCATTCCAAATGAGCGTTGCAACGCATCAGGATTCTCCGTCTCTACCAAGGCGTACATATTGTGTCCAAGAACGTCACCCACCAGGAAATGAATTTTCATGCCCAACTCTTTCGCCATAGATTCATACTTCTCCGCAGCCTCCGTAACCTCTCGCATTTTCTCTGGGTCACTAGCAGGACAGTTCTCAGCGGTATGAGTCATAGTTATGTGGAATAGCATTGTCCTCACCTCCTCTCTTATGTATGTTCTACTTTTTCTTACTCTCTTATCAGTCTCCTCAAAACTCCTCTAATGACTCGCCGTAGGGTCACAATGAAGATAGATTGAACCCGTAGACTTCAGAACCCTACGTAATTCATGAAGCCTGATAGTCATCATGACCAGATAGGCCATCATATCATTTTCACCCAAGAAGCTTCGAAGAGCTCTAGTTAGATCAGCTACTTTCTTGGGTAGGTTCTCGACTATTTCTGCGTAGGTTTCTTCCGCTTTTAAGTCCCAATGCCACGTATCCTCAAACGCCCTTATCTGAGCAGCAGACTTAGTCCCGTTCCTCTCTTTAAATAATATATTATAGTCTTGGTTACTCTTAAACGGCGGGTCAAGATAGATTAGATCAACACTTTCCTCAGGCATGTGTTCCGAAAGGATATCAAGGTTGTCGCCGTAGTAGAGGTAATTCACTATATGCTCCTCTAAAGCTTCTTGCCTCGCTGAAACAGTTTTATGCCGTATTTCTTAGCAGTCTCTATAGCAGGTCCGGTGAATCCACTCTTACTGTCTATCTCTTTTATACTCTTTTTCTTAGCCTGCTTTATGACCCCACTATCTACAGGCCGTTTCCAATTCTTCACCTCTCCTTTGACTTTTCCCCTTATGTAGTCGGGTTTTCCAGGACCCCCAACATGTTGAGCTCCATGTTTTTTGGCTTTCTGCTTCTCATATCTTCGGGCTTTTTTGTGTTTTTTTGATACCACTATGTACCTCCCTCCAAAAGAGAATATAGAAACAGCGGTTATCCCCACTCCTCCCGCAATCGTAGAGGGTGCAGATGGGAATGCCCGTCCAATTGTCAATTTGCTGTAGTGCAGACCTAAGATAGATAGTCTTTCTTAGGAATAGCACCTGAAAAGTACTCTTCAATATTAAGGATCCCGTTTGTCTGAAATACATCAGACCAGAAAGCGTTAGTATTTAACTTCTTACTACATTTCGATAAGTAAATCTTATAAAGGTCTTCTGTTGTTAGAGCACAAATAGAAAGAGTTTTAACGGCATCTTCCACATTAGGGCTAAATGGTGGCTTGCGGTCTTCAAGGGCCCTCTCAAAACTATTATTGCCAATAAATATCCCTTTATGTTTTTTATTACGGTCTACCGCTGCTCTAGCGACCCACTCACCTAATTGTCTAATCCCAGACTTAGTAAATGGATTAGATCTTGTGCTCTTAACTTCAAGAACTGCTTCGCGGACTTGACCGTCGACTTTAACGCTTATCCAACCATCCTCTTCGTTTGATTCTTTTGGCCTTTCAACCTTCGCTCCTAGAGCTTCGAGTGTCTCCCAGACGACATATTGCAGGTCTATTCCTGTGCCGTATAACAGCTTCAAGGGTCTTCTGACTTTCGTACGTTTCTTCTCAGATTTTTCAAGACCAAATTTTGCTTTCTCGATTCTTGCCTTATAGTCTCCGATGTCTTTATCAACTGCGTCTTGTCCTAGACCAATATACTCATGAATCCATTGCGGCTCAGGTAAGGAGATTGTGACACCACAGATATCCCGAAGGACAATTTCTAGAGTCTCGTCTTCAAGGGCGTCGATTCGGGGAAGAAAAATGATGGGGCCTCCCGCGTAAAACAACTCCTTGCGAGTTATATCAGCATGACCTCTTTCTCTGTAGTACTCTAAGAAAACCGTAAATGCCAATGCGAAGCGAGACAAATTCTGGGAAAGATCTTTAGTCCTTACATCCACAGTTATCCCCTCTTGGTTGAGGTGACGACGATTAATACCTTGGTCCATTATCACGTCGTTTATACTAACACTTGCGAGTGAATAGTCACATTGGGATAACTTCTTGAAGTACTGTTCGTATTTGCGGTCATCATCGACAGTGTATGTTGCGGCACTGGGCGAGTTATCCCAATCGAATTCTAAACCGGTCCACTCAAGAAACGGTATGTTTTTATTGGATGCAGGAATGTGAAACCTAGGGTCACCGATAAAGATGATTTCTCCACCACGTTTTGTTATTTGCGTAGATGTGTAGATATGTAGTTTTGATTGGACGTCACTCCACGGAACTTGACTACGTAATTCCTCATCGGATATGCTTAATAGGTCGATGATTAAGGTATGATAATCACGAGGATTCTTTATTTTCCCGATTTTACGCCAACTGTAAGAGTCTATTCTGACTTCTGAATCAGATTTCTTATAGGCGCTTGAACCGATTATCAGGATCTTTTTGACCTGAGACACAACTATATTCCTTTTTTTTTATCTCAGTTCTGACTCATCTTCAAATGCTCTATACCCTCTTCACAACCCTAATCGCCTTCCCAACATATTCGGCCCGTCCTCCTCAATAACAATCATCCACCCACTTACCTTTGCATTTCTTTATAGGCTTTTAATTGCAGATTGTACTCATAAATTACCATATCATACTGTTCTCCCCAGCTAGCCATAGCTTTGGACAGGATACCCTCATTGTAATCTATCGTAGAGGGTAAGTTCCAAATCTGCTTAAGGGCCTCCATTTGTACATTGAATTCATAAACTTGCATCTCGTAATCATCCGGCCATTTCTTCTTACCGTAAGCTTCTATTTCCGCCTCGTAATCTCTCCCTGCTTTTCCAATAATTCTTTCTGGAGCAGATTCCAGAATAGGCAGTGTTTCGCTTAACATCAGAGTAATGGTTTGATCCCCTTTTTTGAGCATGATGTTGTCTTCCCCAATCTCACTGACTGTGTACTCTCCTATGGTATCTCCTAATTTTAGAATGCTGTCATTGATCATCACCAAGCAAGATTCCGCAGACGAGAGAATCCCCATGAGGTTAAACACAGGAACCCCGGTATCTAGTTTCCCCACCAGCTGACGGATCTTCTCGATATTCTCAGTACTATCAGTAATAACCAGGGCATTACTCCGAAAGTCTGTTTCCATAGTGCCCGATGAAGACAAAAGATGCTGAGAGACTTTCTTCATATTTTCGGCCTGAGCGTACTTTAGACCAATCACCTCAGTGATAAGGATCCTTTTCACTTCAACAGCTTCCCCGAGTTTGACTACACGGATAATTCCTTTCTCTTCCCGGTAGGTAAATCCATTAACTTGTAGGATTGCAGCTAGTGCCTGCCAGAGATTCACATTCTTTAGACGTACACTTACCGGACCAGCCACCTCTTTACTTATGACAATACTTAAATTAGCCTTTTCCGCAATTAACCTCAGCATATCTGGAAGTTCCATCTGAGTTACGTTCAAAGAAATAGTCTCTCCTTCTGACAACGAAACCGCACCCGAGCCTGTCTCTTGTCCACTCACTTGCCAAACAGCAAACATTACAATTACCGCTACTAGGAATATTATTATTTGGTTTTTCATTTTCATTCCTTCTCACCTCCTCCTGATAATCTCTTTCACCCGCCCGATTATTTTGGGCTTATCCTTCTTTCTCCAAACTCTTACTGGATAAATAGGATTTTCGGCAGTCAAGATAATTTGGTCGGGCTGGATAGTTATTCGCCTTACTTCCTTCTCTTCTTTGTTGTTCCTAACAATGACAATATCCCCAGTTTTTATTTTATCGTTAGGATAGATAAGCAGAAGGTCGCCCTCCTTTATCTCCGGGGCCATACAGTCCCCCTCCGCTCGCAGAAAGAAAGCGTCAGGGTCTTCTATTTTGAACTCATAATACTCTTCAGCTATGCCAGGGGGATAGTCCTGGTCGGTGTAATCCTTGGGGTGGCCGGCGGGGATTTCGGATAAGATGGGGATGGGGCGGGAGAATGAGGATTCAGCCTTGATACCTAAGTCTTTTCTTTTATTATCTAAACGTCCTTGCTCATACTTAAATCTCTCAACTTCCAGTAATTTTATGAGCTTTTTAGCATCTAAATTTAGAGCAAAGGCAATTTTTTCAATAACATAAATAGTAGGAGGTCTTCCCTTATCGCTTTCAATTTGACTAAGATACGATTGTTGAATAGATGCTTTTTGAGCTACTTCTCCCTGGGAGAGACCTTGTTTTAGGCGTGCATTTTTGACTATTATCCCTATTGTTTCTTTTTGTCTATCCATTTTTTTGTTCGTGTTGATGTTCGTCGAGTTAATTATATAACAGACATCTAATAAGTCAAGGGGAAGGCTTGACAAATTTTCAAAAGTATGTATAATATAAGTAATGATTAAAAACATTGATGAACAAAGCAAGTTGGGAAATTACATAAAGGATTAAATTAGCTCTTGACAAATTTTTAGAATAGTGTATAATATATAAGAGGTGATGATAAATGAATAAAACTCTAGAAAAAGTGATGAAGGGAGTAAATATTAAGGTTGAAAATGCTGAATATGTAGAGAAGCTAGCCAAGAAAGAAAATCGCAACTTTTCTAATATGCTGGATACTGTTATTGAACGGTATAGAGATGCTTCTCGGAACTTTACTGGGCAAGGATAATTTTTTTATCTATAAATATCATAAGAGCTAGTGAAAAAGGAGAATAGATATATGAAGAAACGCTATGACGAAACAAACGGCGAAATTGTCTTTGAAGATGTAGCTATGGCGGCTACCTTGATGGGCGACTATTTCGACGAGCAAGGAAAGAGACAAAAAGGTCTCCAATTCCTCCGGGTTCAGGACACGCCCTTCCCCGACACGAAAGAAATTGTCCTGAAAAAAGAGAAAAGTTTTGACAGCCTGATACAGCTATATTTCAACAAGAAAATCAGGATAGAGCCGCACGAGTATCTCAATTTACGAAGAGAAGCTGTTTGCTGTCACAATGGGGAAGTATTTGAAAGAGAATCGAGAGGATCCGAACGCGCTTGAATTTGAACCGGGATGGTTTTTCGGTATCGAGGCAAAGTTTCCAGAGTGGCCAAAGGGGACAGACCTGGGAGAAATGCTCTCTAAGGCCAGACCGCAAATCCTCTTTCATCAGGGGGTTGCTACTTTGGGATTTCTTACAGATTCCGCAATGAAGGAGGTGAGATAAAGTGAAAAAGAAGATTTTTCTAACACTCCTGTTGTCCTTTTTGATAATTCTTTTAGCGACGACTGCATTCGCTCAGGCGGCCGATGCGCCAGACACCGACCAGTGGATCGGATTTCTGAGCAATCTCTTGGCTGCTTTGGTGATTATCGTTCCATCGCTTAGTGTGATTTTGATAAAGATCTCCAAGGTAATGAAAAAGAGTGCCGAAGTCACAGAAGAATATCAACAAGTACAATTAACGATTTCTGAGGCTCTTGCGGACGGTAATGTTGACAACGATGAATTGGCGAAGATTGTTGCAAAGGGGCAAGCGGCGGGAGTCGCATCTAAAGAGTTGTATCAGATGGTAAAGGACATGATCGTCGAGGCTCACAGCAAGTATAAAGCTGAAAGGAAATGAAGTGGGAAAGGATCACGATTCATCACTCAGCCTCCCCAGATGTGAGCGTTGATACGATCAGACAATGGCATCTGAAGCGTGGTTTCGTTGACATCGGCTATGCATGGGTTGTACGGAAAAACGGTAATTTGGAATACGGGCGCCCTATGACTAAACAGGGCGCCCATGTCAAGTACCACAACTATCGTAATATGGGGATCTGTGTCACAGGAAATTTTGAGAAATATCCCCCATCCGAGGCACAGTATTGGAGCCTGAGAAGGCTTCTCAATTTTCTTTGCTTCGCCTTCCACATTCCCAAAGAGAATATCTTATTGCACAGGGACTTGGCAAACACAGTATGCCCGGGAAAGTTTTTCGACTTGAAGAAAGCCCTTTGGGAAAATGATTGAAGAAAAACAAACACAGGTATTTTTCCGATCCGACGTCAGCCCTTCGTTTCTTTTCCCTCTTCCACATAGGCCGGTCGGGATGGTTTCCTCCTTTTCTGCCCTGGCCGGCAGGCTCCTGGAAAAAGACGCTCATAGAGGGGCCAAACCGGGCTCTTTTCTCCTTGAGACGACCTAACACTCAAACGATACAATCACACTTTCAGCATTTTGATGTGATAGACTGTCCAGGGGAAAATTGAGAATAGCCTCAGGGAGTTCTTAAATTGAAGGAAATAACAGGGGAGTGATTAATGTATTCTGTGAGAATCTGGAGGAGGCGGTGAATTATGTTGTCAATCTATGATACAGATGAATGAGGGTTGACAAAGAAAATATATGTGCTAATAATGTATGTGCTTGAATTCATATTCCCATTCCTGCGGTGGTAACTGCACGGATGGTCTAATAGTCCCCACCGTCACGTGTCTTTCGCTGACGGTGGGTCTTCTATTTCAATAGGGAGGCAAATGGCCGATAGGGTCTGCATTTTTATTGATGGCAGCAATTTCTACAATACGCTGATAAGAAAGCCTGAATATGAAGGTCAAACAGTTGATCTCCGCAAATTGCCACAGCTTTTATGCAAGAAACATCGATGCTTAGTCCGTACTTACTATTACACTGCTTTCTATAAACAGGAAGACAACCCCGACCTGTATCAAAAACAACAATCATTCTTTGCTTATCTAAGAAGGATTCCTTATTTGCAGCTGCGATTGGGAAGAAAGGAGAAGCGACCGATAGAATTAAACTATTACGACCGAAAGGATTTTAGAAACCTGCTAAGCCCTTCGATGACAGTAATCATAAATAGGCTGGACAAAGACTTTGGGCTGGGATTGCCTTCGCAAGAAACAAGACAAGATATTGATACGGCTTTGTTAGAGTTATTTGATGATGAGTTTTTAGATGTTTTGGCAAATATCGTCAATAAAAAGAGCCCGAAGATCGTCGAAAAGGGAGTTGATGTTAAACTTGCTACGGACATGATTTGCCTAGCGTATGAAAATGTCTATGACGTAGCTATTCTTGTCGCTGCAGATGGGGATTATGTAGAGGCGATTGAGGCAGTCAAAAGGAAAGGAAAACATGTCGAGAATGCTTTTTTTGAAGATGCACCAAATAGAGCATTAACAGAAGCGTGCGATCTTCCTATTGTGATTACACACGAATTCCTGAAGAACTGTCTAAGAACCAAAAAGAAAAAATCAAATAGAAAAGAATAGGAATCTCAACAAATGGTCTTTCCTTCAAAACTCCAACCTCTCCACTGCTCCCCTCAAGTGATCTTGGCTCAGGTGGGAATATATCTGTGTGCTCTTCAAATCAGAGTGCCCTAATAATTGGCTTACCGTATACAGGTCGATTCCTTTCATTACTAATTGGGAGGCGAAGGTATGCCTTAGGGTATGCAAGGTTGCATTTTCTATACTTGCCCTCCGGCAGGCACGTATGAACGCCTCACGGAGATGATTGCGGTTGACCTTGTTGCCGGTCCTGCTATGAAATAGATGAGTGCATTTCCTGTCCAGACTGGAAAGCAGATCTCGGACTTTGCCGCTTAAGGGGATGTTTCTTTCTTTGCCCGCTTTCGGGCTCCATCCCAATTTTGGCCTGATGTTAATCTGCCTCCTTCCGAAATCGATGTCCTCCCATTCCAGGTTGATAAGCTCTCCGACTCTCATGCCGGTATAAAGAAGGATGTCAATCATTAGTTTAAAACGGCTATTCTCAAGCTCGCCTTGTAGTCGCTGTATCTCCTCCCCGGATAGGAAGCGGGGCCTCTTCTGGTCAGTAATCTTGAGAAAATCAACTTTGTTGGCTGGATTGTTTGGGATATAGTCCCTGTCAATGGCAAGATTGAAGAACCGCCTGAGAATGGTGAGCTCATGGTTGACTGTAGTTTTGACAATTTTCTCCAGTCTGATAAGTTTATATCTGTCTATCTTGTCAGGGGTAATATTCTGGAGGTAAGCGACTTTGGGATAGTTGCCGGCCAAGAAAGACATGAAGGAATCTATGACCTCTCGGTATCTCTCGGCGCTGCGGGGTTTCAGATGAGCTTCGATATAATTATCAAACTCTTCCCACCATTCCGTCAGTTTCTTGTAAACGGGCAGTCCTGCTCTTTTTTTGGCAATCTTGACTTCTATATCTTTGAGAGCAAATTCGGCATTTCCTTGTATGGGCCTATGGCTTTTCTCTTTCTTTTGCCGTCAAGGGCATAATCAATGTACCAGATTTTGGCTCGCTTGAAGACTCTAGTCATCGGATGATGTGACCCCGATTTGACCCGACCTAAATAAAGTGTTGTCTGGTAAAGCAATTAAGGTCGTGGGTGCCGAAGGGGGGATTTGAACCCCCATGGAGTTGCCTCCACATGGTCCTGAACCATGCGCGTCTGCCGATTCCGCCACTTCGGCATTATCTAACCTGCTTATTTACTACAAAAACTTTTCAAATAGATAATCTTCCCATAATAAAATCCTATCAGAAAATATGGGATTGTCAATTTGACATCTTTCAAAATGTTTTGCATAATGTGAGAAATTCTTGAAGAAAAGGAGAGGGAAAAGATGGCAGTAGATTTACAACAAATTGCTGACAATCTCATCAAGGGGAAGGCTCCTGAAGTGAAAGAATTGGTGCAAAAAGCTCTGGACGAGGGTATAGACGTAGAAAAGGTTCTTAATGAGGGATTGGTAGCAGGGATGAATGTAGTGGGAGTAAAATTTAAGGCCAATGAGTTCTATGTTCCTGAGGTTCTCATTGCTGCTCGTGCTATGAAGGGCGGGATGGGAATCTTAAGGCCAATTCTGATAGAGAAGAATATCAAGGGTGTAGGAACGATAGTTATAGGTACAGCAAAAGGCGATTTGCATGATATTGGTAAGAATCTGGTAGGAATGATGCTGGAAGGAGCGGGGTTTGAAGTAATAGACATAGGAGTGGATGTATCTGCCGAGAAGTTTGTTCAGACAGCCAAAGAGAAAGATGCTTCCCTTATCGGGCTTTCTGCTCTTCTTACCACTACTATGGTTTCTATGAAGGATGTTGTCAAAGCTGCGCAAGAGACAGGTTTAGATGGCAAGGTTAAGATTATGATTGGTGGCGCACCGGTTACCCAGAGTTATGCTGATGAGATTGGAGCCAATGGTTATGCTCCTGATGCAGCCTCGGCTGTGGATAAGGCAAAGGAACTCTTAGGGATTGGTAATTAAGAATCAAAATTGGATTTTCTTGCTTTCTTTACTTTCCTGTAAAGAGAAAAGGTAGGAAGCAGATTAAAAAAATAGAAAAGATGGCATCAAAATGCCATCTTTTTTTATTAGAAATAAGTATTAGGGCAGGAGTGTTTAAAGTCAATAGGTAAGATAGAATAGGTATTCTTTTCGCAAAGAGAGATTTTGACAACGATAGCAGAATTTGCTAACCTTGAGAAAAATAGAGGATTGAGGAAAAGGAGTTCTACTCGATGTTAATTATAGGGGAAAAAATCAATACCAGTCTTTGCGGTGTTGAGGAAGCGGTAAAGACTAGAGATAAGGATTTTATTCAGAATCTGGCTAAAAAACAGGTGAACTCAGGCGCAGATGTGTTAGATATAAATGTAGGTACCAGAATCAACTCAGAAGTTAAAGATATGAAGTGGATGATAGGAATTGTTCAAGAGGTAGTTGATGTCCCTCTCTGTATTGATAGCCCTCGTCTTGAGGCTGTAGAGGTCGGGTTGGCTGAATGTAAAGGCAAGGCGATGGTCAACTCTATCACTGCCGAAAAAAAAAGAATGGAGGAACTCCTTCCTCTTCTAGAGAGATTCGGTTGTAAAATAATTGCTTTGACTATGGATGATAGAGGGATTCCCGAAGATATAGAGCGGAGATATGAAATTGCTGATAAATTAATAAGAGCATTAACTAAAGCTGGAATTTCCTTGTCAGATATTTATATCGATCCTCTGGTTCGTCCTGTTAGTACCGATTCATCTTCTGGATTGATTGTACTGAAATCTATAAAAAAAATTATGAGTTCTTTTGAGCATGTCCATACTATTTGTGGTTTAAGTAACATCTCCTTCGGTTTACCAGAAAGGGATGTTTTGAACAAGAGCTTTCTCTTGTTCGCTATGTCTATGGGGCTTGATTCAGCTATTCTTGATCCTTTAGACAGGGAGATGATGGCGATGATTAGAGCAGGGGAAGTGCTTCTGGGTAAAGATGAATATTGTCTGAAGTATTTGACTTCTTTTCGAGAAGGAAAATTCTGATAGATGCTGAACGCGAATATGGAAATAGAAAAACAGAAGTCATCATTAAGAAAAAGAATTCTCGCTTTTCGTCGAGCCCAATCTTTCCGGGACATAGAAAAGAAAAGTGGTGATATAAGGAGGAAACTTTTTACCTTTGTCCCTTTTTGTCAGGCAGAGACGATTCTTTTTTATTTGGCTATGAAGGATGAAGTCCAAACTGAGAAAATGATAGAAGAATCTCTACAGAAGGGCAAAAGAGTAGTTGCTCCCCTTATTGATTGGCAAAGAAAAGAGATTCTGCCTTCAGAGATAAAAGACCTTACTAAGGATATCGAGATTGGCGTTCTTAAAATCCCTCAGCCGAAAAATAATTCATACTCTCCTTTCTCTCCAGTAAATATTGATATGGTAATAGTTCCCGGAGTCGCCTTTGATAGGAAAGGGAATCGCCTTGGTTTTGGAGGGGGTTTCTATGATAGATTTCTGGGTAAATTATCAGACAGAACTAAGCTAGTAGCTTTGGCTTTTGAGTTACAACTGGTGGATAATGTTTCTTCTCAATCTCACGATATAGCTGTTGACTACCTTATTACTGAGAGAGGAATTATTAACTGCAAAAACTGTGAATAGCGAATCGAAATTCGTATATAGTATATCGAGAAAAGGAAGTAGTAAATCCTACGATTTACGCAATACGAGGATAAAAAATGCATATGAATGATTCTTTGAAGAGTTTTATAGATAATACAGCCATGGGGACTCCTACTCCAGGAGGGGGAAGTGTGGCCGCGCTGGTAGGCTCTTTGGGAGCAGCTCTTCTCTGTATGGTAGGAAATTTTACCGCAGGAAAGCCAAAATATAAAAGCGTGGAAAAAGATGTTAAAAAGATCTTTGGGGAAGCGGATAAACTTAAAGAAAGTCTTTTTGTATTGATAAGAAAGGACATGGAAGCCTATGAGAAGTTTTCCCGGGCCAGTCAGATGCCAAAGGATACTCCGCTAATGAGAGAAAAGCGGAAACAGGTGTTACAAAAAACTCTAAAAGAGGCTGCTGAGGTTCCCTGGCGTATATCACAAGCTTCTCTTCAGGTAATAGAATTGGCAGAGAAACTTCTCCCTAAGGGAAATCCTAACTTGATAACTGATGTGGGAGTGGGTGTTTTATTGGCAGAAGCAGCCTTGAAGAGCGCTGTCTTGAATGTGAAAATTAATCTCTCTTTCATTAAAGACGAGGAATACAAGAATAGAAGAAGCAAGGCTTTAGAGAAGATCTTATCCCAGGCTTCTCAAATAAAGGACGGGGTGTTAAAAGCAATTCAGGAAGAAATGGATGGGTAATAAAAAGGGAAAGAGATAGACATGAAGACTCTCTTTGCTGTCTGTTCTTGGGGTTTGGGTCATGCTACCAGGGATATTCCTCTTATGCGAGGTATCCTGAAGGCTAAGCATAGCCTGACTATTGTAGGAAGAGGGAGATCATTGGAGCTTTTAAAAGGTGAACTTGGAGATAGATGCCAGTATGTGAGTATGTCTGATTATTCTTCTGTCTATTCCAAGAAGGACTTCTCTGTAGCTAAATTCCTGGGTTATTTCCCTTTTTATATAGATGAAATCATCAAAGAACATATTAAGATTAAAAAGTTGGTCAGAAAAGAGAAGTACGAGAGAATAATCTCTGACAGTCGTTTCGGCGTTTATGATAAGAAGATTCCTTCCTATTTTATTTTTCATCAATTGAGGTTTATTTCTCCTGTTCGTATAAAGCTTTTCGAAATGGCTACAGAGAGGTTCAATTATTCTTTTTTTAAAGAAAATTTCTCTATGTTTTTGGTTCCCGATGATAAAAAAAATCCCTTAAGTGGAGATCTTTCTCATAATCTGAGGTATTTTAAGGACAACAAGGTAGAATATTTAGGGATTATTTCTGATTTAAAAAAAAGAGAGGTTAAGCAAGACATCGATTATTTTATTTCTTTATCTGGACCCGAACCTCAGAGGACGGTCCTGGAAAAGATAATTCTGCAGCAGGCATCTTCTCTGAAAGGGAAAGTCGTTATTGCTCTGGGTAGACCAGAGGACCAGAGGAATAGGACTTTCAATCATCTTCGTATCTTTGGATACTTAGGGAGAAAGAAGCAAGAGGAAATTATGAATAGAGCCAAATTGGTAATTACTCGATCTGGCTATACTACTCTTATGGAACTAGTTGCTTTAAATAAGAAAGCTTTACTTATTCCTACTCCTGGACAGACAGAACAGGTTTATCTGGCGGATTATCATAGAAAAAAGGGAAATTTCTACAGCGTCAGCCAGGATGAGTTAAATCTGACAAGAGATGTGGAAATAGCCAGCCAATATAGAGGGTTGAGTCATGAAGTTGATACAGATAAGGCTGTAGAAATTTTCATGAAGAACGTTTTTGGGAAATGAAGAGAAAATTTCTTATTATCTTGTCTACTGTAATCGGCATAGTTATTGTTGTCTTGATATTTCGTTTTGCCGATATTGGGCAAATATTTTTTCAGGCGAAAGAGATAGGTTTTTTGGGAGCAGGTATTTTTCTGGTAAATACTTTTTTGATAATTCTTCTCTCCAGCTTTTCCTGGTGTATCATTTTAAAGTCTTATGGTTTCTCTCCTCCTTTTAAAGACGTATTGTCGGCGAAGATAATCGGCTCTATGGTCAGCTATCTTACCCCTTCTATGTATATTGGAGGAGAGCCATTAAGAACATACATAATCAGCAAGAAACATAAATATCCTATGGCTAAGATAGGGGCCAGTGTTATTGTGGACAAATTCCTGGAATTAGGAGCAGGTTTGTTTTTCATTTACCTGGGGAGCATCCTGACCTTGATAGAATACAAACTTCCTTTTCAGATATATCTTACCCTTTTGATTGTTAATATTCTTTTTGGCCTGGGAATGGGACTTTTACTCATCAGTTTTATTCTTAAAAATAGAGTTTTTACTAAGATAGCTACTTTTATAGGACGGATAAGTATTCTATCTAAAATAATGAGTAAAGTTATACCCCATATATGGGAAATAGAAAATGAGGTTTTTTTGTCTTTCAGGCAACACCGACGAGAGACATTTATTGCTTTTTGTCTCAATCTTTTAGCTGGATTTCTTATCTTTCTAAAGCCGGCTATTTTCTTTTATTTTCTTGAATTCATCTTTAGGTTTTCTCAATTAGCTTTAGTCTTTGCTCTTACTCATCTTATTTTAGCCTTTCAGTTCACTCCTGGAGCCCTGGGTATTTATGAACTAGGAGCAGTAGGAATTTACCGAATTATTGGAATAGGGGCAGATAAAGCACTTGCTTTTACTTTAATGATTAGGTTCACTGACCTCATAGGGGTAAGTGTAGCTGTCTTTTTGGTCATTCGTTTTGGACTTTTGAGGTTTCGAAGTGAGAAGAAAGAATGAGGGTTTGTTTCTCTTCTGATCAGTCCTTTCCTCCTTTGGGAGGAGAGGGAATTTCTACAGAGAACTTCTGTGTAAGGTTAAACCAGAGAAATCACCGGGTTACTGTTCTTACCTCAAAGGTTAAGAATATCCCCTTGGTGAAAGAAATCAGGATTTATAGATTCTTTACTTTCCATTTTCCCATAGCAAAAAATTACCTTGCTTTTCCTGCTTTCAAGAAAGTCGTTTCTGTATTAAAAGAGGAAAAAATAGAGATAATTCAAATCAACGAGCCCAGTTATTTAGGCTGGCAATCATCGAAAGCAGCCAGGAAACTAAATATTCCTGCGGTCATCGGATTTCATAGCCAGGTAGGTAATATTTTTCCTTTCTATGCTCCTTTTTTTATTAAGAAACTAATCGAGCTGTGGTTCTCCTATTTTTTTAGAAAAGGAGATTTGGTAATTGCTCCTTCTCATTTTGCTGCTCGGCTCTGTCAAAAGTATACTGATAAACCTATACAGGTGGTGAGTAACGGGGTCGATTTAAAAAAATTCAATCCAGGAAGGGTTAGTTCTGAGGATGAGAGGAGGTTCAGGGAAAGGTATCTTTTGAGAGATTCTTCTCTTTTACTTTACGCAGGCAGACTTAGTTATGAAAAGAATTTAAGCTATCTTTTAAGAATAATGCAGGCTCTAAGCAAGAAGAAAAAAGGAATTAAACTGTTGATTGTGGGTGAAGGTATACTGAAGAAAGATTTGGAGAAGAAGGTGAAAAAGACAGGAGTGACAGAGGACGTTATCATTGCCGGCTATCTAGGAGGAAAGGATTTGCTTTGCGCCTATCTCTGTGCGGACATTTTTATCCTGTCTTCTTTTTGTGAGCTCCAAAGCATAGCTACTATGGAGGCTATGGCTATGAAGACAACTGTTCTGGTAGCAAGAAATGAAGGAAACGCAGCTCAAGAGCTAGTAAAGGAAGGAATTAATGGCTATACTTTTGGCTTAGAAGACACCGGGGAAGCAGTGGATAAAATCATTAGAATTCTTTCTGATAAAGAGTTAAAAAGAACTATGAAGGAGGAGTCTTTTAAGGCTATCCAGGAACATAACATAGAGGAGAGTATCTCAGAGCTGGAGGAGATATATCAAGGCCTCATAAAGCGTAAAACGTAAAGCGAAAAGCGTAAAACCATAGCGTAAAACCATAGCGTAAAACTAAAAAGTTTTAAATTTTGAATTATGGTTTTTAGCTTTGCGCTTTTAGCTTTTAGTTTAATGTGAATAGCGTATAGTAAAAGCAAGAAACCACTGGAGGATTTGATGTATGAATTGATGGTTAGAAGTAATTTTGCTGCTGCTCATCAATTAAGAGAAATAGGAGGTAGTTGTGAACAATTACACGGACACACCTGGAAGGTTGAGGTATTCCTTCAAGGGGAGGAATTAGAAGATTTGGGGATACTTATGGATTTCAGGGAGGTCAAAAGTATAGTTAAGAAATGGATAGATAAATTGGACCATCACTATTTGAATGACGTTTTAGAAGGCATGAATCCTACCACGGAGAATCTGGCTAGATATTTATTTGAGAAATTGGAAGAAAGTATATGTTCAAAAGGAGCGAAGTTAAGTAAAATAAGGGTATGGGAATCCGATGATAGTTGCGTAAGCTACGAGAAATAGCGAAAAACGTAAAACGAAAAGCGTAAAACCATAGCGTAAAACTAAAAATGTAAGAATAAAACTTAAAATCTAAAACCAATAAAAAGAAGGGAAAGACAAGTTTTGAATTTTGAATTATGGTTTTTAGCTTCATAAGGAGGTATTTAATGGAGTCTATACTACAGGTAGCTCTTGATTTTGTGAACCTGAAAAGAGCCTTGAAAGTAGCTGAGGCAGCAGTAGCAGGTGGAGTGGATTGGCTTGAGGCAGGAACCCCTTTAATCAAGAGTGAAGGTCTGGATATAGTGAGAGAATTAAGAGGGAGATTTCCCGATTATACTATTGTGGCTGATATGAAGATTATGGATACGGGGAGGATAGAGGCAGAGTCGGCCTTTAAAGCAGGAGCTAATATTGTCTGTGTTCTGGGAGCGGCTGATGATTCGACTATTAGAGAGTGCGTAGAAGCGGCCAGGAATTATGGGGGAAAGGTAATGGTGGATTTAATAAGTGTAGCCAATCCTCTAAAAAGAGCCAGAGAAATAGAAAAGATGGGTATAGACTATTTGGGAATACATACCTCAATTGATGAACAGATGCGGGGAGGGGACCCTTTTCACCAGGTAAGGGAACTCTCTCAAGAAATAGACCTTCCCCTGGCTGTAGCCGGAGGGATAAATTCAGAAACCGCGGCAAGGACGGTTGAGGCGGGGGCAGCTATTATCATAGTGGGAGGAGCTATAATTAAGGCCAAGGATCCTGAGAAAGCCACCAGGGCAATTAAGCAAGCGATAAGAGATAAAAAGATTATCAAAACGGAATTATTCAAGAGGGTAAGAGAGGATGAAATCATTAAGCTCTTCCGTAAAGTCTCTACCCCCAATCTTTCCGATGCTATGCATAGAGAGGGAGAGGTCAAGGGTCTTTTAAGAATTACTCCCGGAGTAAAATTAATTGGTCCGGCTATTACCGTGAGAACATACCCGGGGGATTGGGCGAAACCCGTGGAAGCTATAGATAAAGCAAAGAAGGGTGATGTAGTAGTTATTGACGCAGGAGGGGTAGGGCCAGTAGTATGGGGAGAACTAGCTACACATTCAGCTGTTCAAAAGGAACTGGCCGGAGTTGTGATTGATGGAGGAATCAGAGATATTGCAGAAATAATAGAACTCAAGTTTCCTGCTTATGCCAGGATTATTACGCCTGCTGCCGGAGAACCCCGAGGTTTTGGAGAAATAGGAATTCCCATTAAGATAGGTGGGCTAAGAGTATTCAATGGAGATTGGCTTATTGGAGATGAGGATGGAATAGTAGTTATCCCTCAGCAAAAAGCTGTGGAGATAGCTAATAGGGCTATGGACATATTGGAGAGGGAGAATCGAATCCGGGAAGAGATTAAAGCTGGCGGGACTCTATCTTCGGTAACAGAGCTTCTTCGCTGGGAAAAGAAAGCGTAAAACGTAAAGCGAAAAATGCAAAACCATAGCGCAAGAAAGCGTAGAATGTAAAGCGAAAAGCGCAAAACCATAACGTAAAACTAAAAATGTAAGACCAATTAAAAAGAAAGAAAATAAGTTTTAAATTTTGGATTATGGCTTTTCGCTTTTAGTTTTTAGCTTTACGCTATTCGCTACCCGCTATACGCTAAAATTAAGGGAGGTGAGAAGTTCTATGAAGAGAAAAGATATGCTAGTGGAAGAAGTAATGAAAAAGGAGGTAATCACTGTAAGAAGAGGCACTACTTTAAAAGAATTAATAGAGATCTTCGGTAAATTTACTTTCCATACTTTACCGGTGATAGAGAAAGATAATAAGTTGGTGGGAGTCATTGCCCTGGAAGATGTTTTTAAGATATTTGAGCCATATCCTTCTCATATCCTGGAGATGCTGGAAAGAGTTCCTTTTTTGGATGAATATGGAGAGAGGTCTCTCCTGGAGGTAGATATTCCCCCTGAATTAGGCGTACTTTGTGTGGTTGATGATTTGATGAATAGAAATGTGATTACTATCTCTGGGGAAATGACCACGTTTGAAGCCCGTTCCCTGATGAAACTTCATAAAGTAAGAAGGTTACCCGTTGTTGACGAAGAAGGTCATTTGATAGGTATTGTCAGTCTGTTTGATATAATTCTGGCTGTCTTTAAGAAGAAAGGGGTTCTCTAAACTCAGGTAAGTTATAGTTATGAATTCAATATTAGCCGTAGGAGTATTAGTAATTGCCGGGTTTTTTGGTGGTCTGGTAGCTAAGAAAATAAGATACCCAAGGATTAGCGGCTATATTATTATGGGCATGTTGTTGAGCCCATCGGTTTTGAATGTTATACCTTCGCAATTAATCAGGGAAGATTTAAGTGCAATTACCGATATCGCCTTAGGAGTAGTTGCCTATTTAATCGGAGGAAGTCTCAGTATAGAAAGATTAAAAAAATTAGGAAAAAATATCGTTACTATCACTCCTTTTGAAGCATTAGGAGCATGGATTTTTGTTACCTTATTGGTATTGTTCCTGGGTCATTTTGTTATAGAATTTGATATCTCCAATCCTAACTTTTACCAGACTTATTTACCTATGGCCATAATCATCGGGGCAATATCATGCCCTACTGCTCCCGCGGCGATTCTGGCCATCATCCATGAGTATAGAGCTAAAGGTACCTTAACTACAACATTATTAGGAGTGGTCGCTCTGGATGATGCTTTTGCTATTATCAGTTTTGCTATTGCTACAAGCATTGCCGAGATCCTGATCATTGGTGTGGAAGCTCTTTCTCTATATCAAATGTTTATAATCCCCATACTTGATATCGCTGGTTCCTTACTACTAGGTGCAGGTTTTGGATTTACCTTGGTTTATATGAGTCGCTTTGCTAAAACAAGAAAAACACTATTAGTAATTGTTTTAGGGATGATTATGTTATCTATTGGGGCAACTAAGGTTTTAGGCATTTCTAGCCTTCTGGCAAATATGGCCATGGGGTTCGTCATCGTGAACAAAATGAGACCTAGCGAAAAGATGTTCAGTATTATCAGTGATATTGAAGATGTAATCTTTGCCATGTTTTTTACTCTAGCCGGGGCTCATTTCGATTTGGGGGTGGTGAAAACTGCGGGAATATTAGCCTTGTTGATTGTTATAGGTAGATTCAGTGGTAAATTTGTGGGAGCAAGAATAGGGGCGACTATTTCTCAGGCACCTACAGTGATTAGAAAGTACTTAGGTTTTGGTCTGTTGCCCAAGGCAGGAGTTACCATAGGGTTGGTCCTATTAACTCAGCAAAATTCTGCTTTTTCCATTATAGGAAGCATAATGGTAAATGCTATCTTAGCCTCAGTTATCATAAATGAGCTAATTGCTCCACCTCTCACTAAATATGCTCTCTTCAAGGCAGGAGAAGCTACATCTCAATGAAAGATAATATATTATGAATACTCTTCTTTCCCTTGGTGTTATTCTGTTGGCTGGCTTTTTAGCGGCAAAAATCTTACGTCGAGTCAAATTTCCTGCTGTCACAGCCTACCTTTTATTAGGTATCCTTATTGGTCCAGGGGTCCTCAATCTAGCTTCTGAGCAAATTATCAATGCTTCCGGGTTAATTTCTAATATTGTTTTAGGTATTATTGCTTTTGGTTTGGGACAGAACTTTTCCAGAGAAAATTTTTCCAGAATTGGTAAGTCAATAATTTGGATTTCCCTATTGGAAGCTGGTGGTGCCTGGGCAGGTGTTTTCTTCGCTTCCTTTTTATTGTTAAAACAACCTCTTTATCTCTCTTTGCTTTTTGGAGCAATTGCCTCTGCTACAGCGCCAGCAGCAACAGTGATGGTAATTAGAGAATATAGAGCCAGGGGTATTTTTACCAATACTCTTCTAGGAGTGGTAGCTCTCGATGATGCCTGGAGCCTGATAATCTTTTCCGTTTCTTTAACTCTTGCCAAAGCTTTAAGATATCCTCTGACAGAGACTTTTTTTCTTCCGAAAATCTTCCTTTTAGCTTTTTCAGAGATTGGCGGTGCTTTTGGTTTAGGTGCATTAATAGCTATGGCTTTTTCTTATTTTTCTCGTTTTGTAAAAACGGAAGCGGATCTTCTCATTTATACTCTGGGTTTTGTTCTTCTCAATACAGGTATGGCTCTATATCTTCATTTTCCAGTTTTGCTGGCTAATATTTTTTTGGGGGTGGTGTTAGTTAATATAAGGAAAGAAAATATCAGATTTTTTGAAGTTTTTAGAAGAATTGATTCTCCTCTCTATCTTTTCTTCTTTGTTCTGGCTGGTGTCCATCTGGAGATTAATCTATTGGGAAAACTGGGACTGATGGGACTTGCTTATTTTGGTTTTCGAATAGCAGGTAAATTATTAGGTGCATCACTGGGTGGTTATCTGTCAAGAGCTCCCAGGTTAGTGAAAAAATATCTTGGTTTTGGATTAGTTCCACAAGCTGGTGTGGCTCTGGGATTGGCTTTAATTGTTAAGGTAGAGTTTTCTCCCCTGGGTGGAATTGTCTTTACCACCATTATGGTCACAACCATAATCTACGAAATAATTGGTCCCTTCTTTACCAAATTCGCTCTTAGTAAAGCGGGTGAAATTGAAGAAAAGCGTTTAGCGGATAGCGTATAGTAAAAGGTTTAATGTTCTATAGGTAAATAAAAAGTTACAGTTACTATGGGGACATTTGCTTCCATAGTCAAGACCATTTGTTATTTTTCGCTCCCTCCTTTAGCCTTTTGCCGGATTATGACTTTCTTTATGCGTCTTTTATCTGCATCCACTATTCTTATTTTCAAGTTCTTCCATTCGATTACCTCTCCCTTTATCGGAATTCTTCCCAGAACATCAAAGATGAATCCACCTATTGATTCAAAGGCATCTGTTTTCTCTGGCAGATGGGTACTCAGTTTTTCATTAATCTCGTCAATATCTGTCTCTGCTTTTATTAAAGCAGCTCCATCTTTCAAAATAGTTATCTTTTCTTCTGCTATGTCATATTCATCCTCGATTTCTCCCACTATCTCTTCCAACAAGTCTTCTATGGTTAGCATTCCTGCTACTCCACCATATTCATCTACTATAATAGCTAAGTGGATTTTCTCTTTCTGGAATGTGCGAAACAGTCTACCCAGATTGATAGTATAGGCAACAAAAATAGGAGGATGCATAATTTCTTTTACCTTGTTTTCTTTGCTTAAATTATCCAGAAAGTTCAATAAATCCTTGGCATAAGCAATGCCGGTTATGTTATCTATATTCTTGTGATAAACAGGGATTCTTGAGTATCCCACCTTTTTTATGAGGTCTGTCAGTTCTACCAGGCTTGCTTCTTCATTTATGCAGACCATATTGGTACGAGGAACCATTATCTCCTTTGCCTGAGTTTCATCAAATTCTAAGGCGCTATGAACCAATTCTTCTTCTTGTTCCCCCAGGGCTCCCTCTTCCTGGCCCAGGTCGATGATAGCATGGATTTCCCTTTCCGTAATCAGACGATTTCTTTCGATTTCCTCTGTTCCGGTGAGCCTGAGGACGGTCTGGGTGAAAAAGGTAAGAGCCCTAACCAGTGGGCTCAAGATTTTAGAAAGCAAAAAGATTGGTCTGGCTACTTTAATAGAGATTTCTTTGGCGTGCTGTTGACAATAGCTCTTAGGAAGGATTTCTCCAAAAATGAGGATTACAAAGGTCATCACTCCCGTAGCTATGCCGACAACCTGACCTGCTGTTCCCTTTACTATTTCTTGCACCAGAAGAGTAGCCAAACTAGCAGCGGCAATATTAACGAAATTATTGCCAATCAAAATAGTAATCAGCCAGCGGGAAGGTTTTGTTAACAAAAATTCTACCTGGCGTCCTTTCTTCTCCTTCTCTTTAATCAACCTTTTTAGAGTCAATTTATCCAGCGAAGAGAGAGCGATTTCTGAGCCCGAGAAAAAAGCTGATAGTATCACACAACTCGCTAAAAGTATTCCTTCAATCCATACCCTACCCACGATATTACTCCCTTAGATACTTGTTTTCTATTTTAGTAATTTTGTCAACCCGTCTTTTATGTCTTCCTCCTTTAAATTTTGCTTCTAGCCATTCTTCTACTATTTGTTTAGCCAGGTCTTTTCCCGTTATTCGTCCTCCCAGAACTAGTATATTGGAGTTGTTGTGTTGGCGGGAAAGGCGAGCGCTAAAAACTCCATAGCAAGGGGTGGCTCTAATTCCGGGGACTTTATTTGCCATAAGGCACATTCCTAATCCTGTTCCACAAATGAGAATTCCTCTTTCGAATTCGCCTTTTGCTACTGTCTCGGCCACTTTTATTCCCCAATCTGGATAGTCAGTAGATTTAGTATCATAGGTGCCAAAATCATAATAATCTATTTTTTTTTGCTTGAAAAAATCTTTTAGTTCTTCTTTTAGTTCGTATCCTGCGTGGTCTGCTCCTAGAGCTAGCCTCATTTATCTTTTTCTCCTCCTTGATGTACTTTTTTCTTTTCGTATTTGGCCAATTTATCGGCTAAAGATTTGTTTAATCTTACTTTCAGAGTAACTTCGTCTTTTGAATAGCTCTTTTCTATAATCTCTCCTCTTGAATAAATGAGGGATATCAGGTCATTTCTCTGGTAAGGAAAGGTAAATTCAGCATAGACTCTTTTTTCTTCCAGGGTTTCGCTTATTCTTTGGATGAGTTTTTCCAGGCCTTTTTTTTGTAAGGCCGAAATAGCTATAGGGAAGTCCAGATTTCTGTGAAGACGAGAAAGTCTATATCCATTATCAATTAGGTCAATCTTGTTTAAAATGTTAATAATAGGCTTATTATCTGCCTTAAGTTCTTTCAATACTGAGTAGGTTGCTCTATTTTGTTCTTCTAATTTAGGGTGGGAAGCGTCAAGAACGTTAATAAGAATATCTGCTTCCTCAATTTCACCCAGAGTAGCCCGGAAGGAAGCTACCAGATGATGAGGCAATTTATTAATGAAACCTACAGTATCAGTAAGGAGTAAAAGTTGATTATTAGGCAGGATTATCTTGCGCGTTGTAGGATCCAAAGTGGCAAAAAGCTTATCATCTACTTTTATTCTTGCTTTGGTAAGAGCGTTAAGAAGAGTGGATTTTCCTACATTGGTATATCCTATAACTGCCGCTGCATAGTAGGATTTTCTCTTTCGGTTTTTCTTTAAAAGTTCTCTTTGTTGCTCGAGCTTTCCTAATTTTTTTTTTAGAGTAATGATTCTTTTTTTAATTTGGCGGCGGTCAGTTTCCAGTCTGGTTTCCCCTGGCCCCCTCGTTCCTATGCCTCCTCCCAGGCGAGATAAGAAAATTCCTTTTCCGGTCAATCGGGGAAGTAAGTAGGTTAACTGTGCCAGCTCTACCTGTAATTTACCTGCAGCAGAATAAGCTCTTTTGGCAAAGATATCAAGAATAAGTTGGGTACGGTCAATAATTTTTACCCTTATCTTTTCTTCTAAATTGCGCTGTTGGGTGGGAGTAAGCTCATCATCAAAAATAATTAAGTCTGCTTTTGTCTCTCGGGATAAATTAAGTAGTTCATCTACTTTTCCTTTTCCAACATAGAAAGTCTTATCCGGAAGAGAACGATTCTGGACAATTTTAGTCACAACTTCTGTTTCTGTTGTTTCAGCAAGGCGAGTTAGTTCTTCCAGGGAATCTGCTACTGTCCACTCCTGAGATTTCCTTCCTTCTAATGCAACCAGGATAGCTCTCTCTTTAGTTTTAGAGCTAGCTTCTCTCAGCCTATTGTCTTGCTTAAAGGTATTTCCTCCTTTTGTTTTTCGGAGAATAATCTCTTTTCTACTCTTTAGTATAAATTATATTCTTGTCTTACACTTTGTCAAGAGAGAGAATTATGGATTATTTTGTTATTGTGTTACACCCCCGTGTCCTTGCCCATTCGCCTTTATTATGGTATAATTGCCTTTAAGGAGAGAAGCTTTTTTACGCTTGATAGAGGAAAGCTATGAAGAAAGACAATAATTTATTATCCAAAAAATATATCTTCTGGTCTGTGAAACCTGAAAAGCTGAATATTTCCGACCCCTGGACGAGGAAATGGTATCTAAAACAGGTTCTTACCTATGGCAGATTGGAAGATATAGCCTGTTTGGACTTTGAGGAAATTAAAAACAGTTTAAATGAACTAAATCTGCCTAAGGAAATTGATCGGCTTTGGAGGCATTACTTTGCAGAGCAAAAAGTCGCAGCAAGTCTTAACCCCGCTTCAAAAAGAATCTCTTAACATTTTCTTTTCACTATTCACTATGGTTTTTCGTTTCTTACTATACGCTATCCGCTACACGCTAAACGCTATTAACGAGCTTTATCACATTTTTGACCAGAGAATCAACATCCAGCCCTTGCATTTTAAAAAGTTCTACTGGTGCGCCTGAGCCAGCGTAAGCCTTTGCTCCCATCTTTTGAAAACGAGGATTGAGAGAATTTTCAGCAAGAAAATTAGCTACCACACTTCCCAGCCCAGTATTGATATTGTGGTCTTCGTAGGTGACTATTACTCCTGTTTGAGCGGCTTCTTTTAGTCTTTCTTTATCTAAATCGGTGAGACAGGATACATTTATCACCTGTACCTGATATCCTTTTTTCTTCAAAATTTCTAAGGCCTCAATAGCATAACCAAGCATCCCTCCCATAGAAATAATGGCTGCTTGATTACCTTCACGCACTTTATCTGCTTTTCCATAACAGAATTGATAGTCATCACCAAATAATGGCCTGCCATTTTCAGTAAGGATTACCGGTCCTGAGGAACGCCCCATTCCTACGAAAAAGTTACCCCATACGCTGGCTACATAACGAATAACTCGGTCAGTCTGGTTGGGGTCAGCAGGAATAATAATCTTGTATCCATAAAGGTTATTGATTATCCCTATATAGTCTATACATTGGTGAGTTTTTCCGTCCTGGCCAACCTCAATTCCATTATGGGTGCAGATAAGCTTCAGGTTGGTTTGGTTTATATCGTTCAGTCGTTGTTGGTTATAAGTCTCATCAACTCCAAAGACGCCAAAATCAGCAAAGAAAGTGACTATACCTTCAACGGAGAGAGCTCCGGCTACTGTAGCTGCGTTATGCTCCTGGATTCCTGCTTGAAAGAAATACTCTGGATAAGCAGCAGCAAATTTGCCTGTCTTCACCGAACCTATCAAGTCACAGTCAAGCACTGCAATAGGGGTGGAGCTTTGATGAGATAGGTTAAGTTTGCCCAGGTCTTCCAGGGCATTCCCAAAAGCACTTCGGTTATCAATTTTCTCTTCCTCTGTGTAAGTGTGAGGCTTGCCGGTAAGAATATTTATCTTTTTTACGATTCTTTCTCCGCTACTCATTTCTCCTGGATTTTTTTTTCTTTTTTCGTCCATTTGAGTGAAGTATTCGTCTAAGTTGTTATCGAAACCGAGTTCTGGTAAGGCAGCTTTATATTGGTCAAAGGAGAGAGGCATGCCATGGAATTCGAACTTATCCTCCATGAAAGATATCCCTTTTCCCATACTAGTTTGAGCCAAGATAGCCACCGGTGAGTTTTTATTATTCACTGCTTCCCGTAAAGCCTGGTATATCTCCTGGTAATTATGACCATCAATCTCCAGAATGTCCCATCCATCAGCCAGATAATTCGCCTTGATGTTTTGGGGCATAATTTTCTCTAAGGAGCCGCTAAGTTGCAGGCGGTTACAATCAATGATTACCGTAATATTATTTAATTGAAATTTCTTGGCCAGTCGTCTGGCTTCACTTATTTGACCCTTTGATTGTTCACCATCTCCCATAGCTACAAAAACCTGGTAGTTTCCATTACGGAGTCTTGCTGCCAGGGCAAAGCCACAGCCAGCAGATAGTCCCTGGCCAAGATTCCCACTATCCCATTCCACACCAGGAACTCCTCGTTCTATATGCCCTTCAAAGATGGTTCCTGCTTTTCTGAACTCAGCAATAACTCTGTCTCTATCGAAAAAGCCTCGCTGAGCCAGGGCAGCATATGCTCCAGGGGAGGTGTGCCCATGACTCACTACAATACGGTCACGCTCAGGATAACAAGGATTATCTGGATTTATATTGGCACAGAAGTATAAAACCAGATAAATGTCTATACTGGACATTGACCCTCCCGGATGACCTGATTTAGCCAGGGTGGTCATCTTTAAGATATCTCCCCGAGCCAGTCTTCCCATCTCTTTTAATTTAGCTATTTTTGCTTCATCTAATTTTTCCTTTTCAAATCCCCATCCCATTTAGAAAACCTCCTGAATAGTTTGTATGTATGATAGCGAATCTGTGCCCAATGTCAAATTCGTCGCTAGTCGCTTGTGTTCCCTCTCCCTTAAGGGGGCACGAGATACGAGCAACGATATTTGTCCTGAGGCGTCTCTTGACGGATTAAGATAGAGGAGTATACTCTGTGCTTAATTATATCTCAGGAGGACAAAGTTGTTTTTCAATCGAAGAATACCCTCTTTTATGCGAGAGGCCTATTATTACGAGTCTCTGGGTGCTATTACTTTTGCTTTTTTTGCTGGTCTTTCGGCAAGCTTTTTTCCGATAATAGCCAGAAAATTAGGGGCTAGTTCTTTTCAAATGGCACTCCTTAGTTCTGCCCCTTTTATGGGAGCTTTATTTACTCTCTATTGGGCACGTCTTTCAGCTACTGCCGTTAGTCAAATGGATTTGTATGTAAAAATAAAGCTAGTAGCAAGAGCGGTTATCTTATTTGCTTTTCTGGCTATCAACCCCTGGATTTTCATTCTCCTTGTCTTTCTCAACTCCTTACTGGAGCAAGCAGGGAGTCCTGCCTATGTAAGGATTATGAAGGAGATTTACTCTGATGATTATCGGGGAAGGGCTATGGGTTATGTGAGGATGGAAATGGCTCTAGTAGCAGTTTTCACCGCTTACCTGGGAGGTTTTCTTCTCGACCATTTTAGCTATCGTTATATTTTTCCTCTGGGTGCGATGTTTGGTATTCTTTCTGTGACTTATTTCGGAAGAATCAAGGTACAGAAAAATAATGCAAAGCAGAAGAGAAAAAAGCAGGGAATTTTACCCAGAGAAATTCTAGAAGTATTCAAGAAAGATAGACCTTTTGCTTTATTTCAGACAATCTTCTTTATCCAGGGTTTTGCTAACCTTATGGTTATGCCTCTCTTTCCTATTTTTCTGGTTGACTATTTGGGGATATCCAATACTTCTATGGGAAAGCTAGTGAGTCTTTCTTCAATTTTTCTCATATTTTCCTATCTTTTTTGGGGACATTATATTGATAAGAGAGGAGCCTGTCGTTCCCTAACTCTGAATTTTTTTCTGCGCAGCTTTATTCCTATTTGCTACGTTTTTGCTTCCACTATCTGGTATATTGTTCCTGCCAGTATAATATCTGGGTTCACTATGGGAGCCCAGGAGCTATCGCGAGTTCACTTCGTTACCAATAGAGCCAAAAGTAAAGATATTCCTACCTATCAGGGTATCGACTTTACCCTTATGGGGCTAAGGGGTGTTATTGCTCCTTTTTTGGGGGTGGCCCTGATGTATTTAATAGGCATAGAATCCGTATTTATTGTTAGTTTCTGCCTGACTATTATTTCTTCTCTGGCTATGTTTCTATCGAACCGCTACTACTTTTCAAATTTTCTTCCTTCCCTTTCTTCGTCTACTCTTAATCACCGCGGCTGATTTACGGCGATAAGTGGCTCGCTTTCGGTTAGATATATGTTTTTTTCCGTATTGAGACATTATTTTCTCTTTCTCCTTTCTCTAAGTTCTAGTATCGGAATTTCCTTTTTCCCCTCACCTCAATCCTCTCCCCATAGGGGAGAGGGAAGGGAGAGGGGGTAAGTTCTTTAAGTAGCTATACGTATTATAAGTGAAATTGTTCCTATTATCCAACAGTAATAAGCAAAAACGTGGAGCTTTCTTCCCAGAATGATTTTTCGAAAGAGAACGAGGGAAATATAGCCAACAATGGCTGCTACTAAAGCCCCTCCCATCCAGGGAAGTGGATGGGAGGGAAGAGTCTGTTCAAGGAAAGCCTCCCTTAACTGCAGCCCTAATGCCCCCATAATAGCAGGAATAGAAAGAAGAAAGGAGTAACGAAAGGCAAGCTCTTTTTTTATTCCTCGCAAGAGCCCGGTAGATATGGTAGCTCCTGAGCGAGATATCCCTGGGATGATAGCTACACCTTGCATTATACCTATGAGAAAAGCATCTGTTGTCTTCATTTTTTCTATTCCTCTTTCTGAATCGGCTTTTCTTTTGCTTATCCAGAGAAGAGCTCCGGTAACCAGGAGCATGAGTGAGGTGAAGGTAACACTGGTAAACATAGCCTTTATCCATTGATTTAGAAATAATCCCAGGGCTAAAGTGGGAATAGTTCCTATAAGTATGAAATAAAAAATTTTGCGGTTTAGCATCTCTTCATCAGATTTTTCTTTTAATCTGACTAAAGATAATATCATTTTTCCTATGTCTTTTCTGAAATAAACTAGCAATGCTCCCAGAGTAGCTGCATGCAGTATAACATCAAACAAGAGCAGTGGTTTCTTAAACCCTAGATAGTCTTGCATGATAACCAGGTGAGCTGAACTACTGACCGGAAGAAATTCTGTAAGTGCCTGCACTATACCGAGAATTAGAGCTTGAGGTGTAGTCATCTTTCTTTACAGATTCCTCTTTTTGAGCTCTGGATAAATTGACAAAGATGTTGGATTTCAGAGTTTGCTTTCAGTTCATTTTCAATTTTTCTTAAGGCCTGGCTGGTATTTAGAGATGACCGGAAGAGTGTTTTGTAAGCTTTTTTTAGAAGATTTCTTGTCTCCAGGGAGAAATTTGCCCGCTTTAGGCCAACACTATTTAACCCCCAGAGTCTAGCAGGGCGGCCATCTGCTTTGGTATAAGGGGGTATGTCTTTAACTACTTTGGAGCATCCTCCAATTATGGAGTAAGCTCCAATCTTCACATATTGATGCACAGCACTTAAGCCGCCAATCATAACTTTTTTTTCTACAATAACATAGCCGGCCAGTGTTCCTACATTAGCAATAACTACTCCGTCTTCTATCAAACAATTATGGGCTATGTGAGAGTAAGCCATAAAGAAATTATCATTGCCTATGTATGTAGTGCTTCCTTCTTTGCTCCCTCTATGTATAGTTGTATACTCACGAATAATATTTCTATCTCCTATCTTGACAAAACTTTTTTTCTTCTCAAATCCTGTATCCTGAGGTAAGGTTCCTATAATTACTCCCTGACTGATAGTGCATTCCTCACCAATTTCAGTCCATTCTTCTATTACGGCTAAGGCGCTAATTTTTGTTTTCTTACCTATTTTTGTATTTGGTCCAATTATACAATAAGGACCTATTCTTACATCTTCGTCCAGTTCTGCTTTGGAGTCTATGATGGCTGTGGGATGTATAAAGGTGTTCATTTTTTTATCCGTTCTTCCATAATTAAATAGTATAGGAATTTCCTTTTTCCCCTCACCTCAATCCTCTCCCCACGGGGGAGAGGGAAGGGAGAGGGGGTAAGTTCAGCTATCTTGAACTTTGTTTTGGTTTTCCTATCAGCTCTTTTGAATTTTGGTTTTTTGAATTTGCTATGAACAATGAACAATGAACTATGAACTTCTTACTGGGATTCCTAGTCTTTGAAAGATGTGGTCAATCCAGCGAAGGTAGTATTGGAAATCAAAAATGGAGTCGAGCTCCTTTTCTTTCAAGTACTTGCCTATTTCTGGATTATGCTTCACTAGATGTTTAAAGTCAGCATTTTCTTGCCAGCATTTCATAGCTTCTTTTTGTACCAGTCTGTAAGCATCTTCTCGGGAGAGTCCTTTTTCTACTAATTCTAACAGCAGCCTCTGGGAAAAGAAAATTTCTCCGGCTCTATCTATGTTTCGCCTCATATTTTCAGGATAGATAGTAATGTTTTGCAGGACCCGGGCGAATTTGTCCATTATGTAGTCGAGTAGTATAGTAGAATCAGGAATAATCACTCTTTCTACAGAGGAATGGGATATATCTCTTTCTTCCCAGAGAGCAATATTTTCCAGGGCTGCCTGGCTATTACTTCTTATCAAACGAGCCAGGCCACAGATACGCTCGCAGATTATAGGGTTACGTTTGTGGGGCATAGCTGAAGACCCTTTTTGTTTATGGGAAAACGGCTCTTCCAGTTCCCTCGTTTCTGTACGCTGCAAAAGGCGAATCTGGAGAGCAAATTTATCCAGAGAAGAGGCAATAATGGCCAGGGTAGACAGATATTGGACATGGCGGTCTCGCTGGATTATCTGGCTGGAAACCGGGCAGGGAGTGAGATTCAGTTTTTCACAGACATACTCCTCTACAAAAGGGTCTAAATTAGCATAAGTTCCTACTGCCCCTGAGAGCTTGCCATAGGATATATTTTTGTCAGCCTGTATCATTCGCTCTTTATTTCTTTTTGTCTCTTCGTACCAGAGAGCAAATTTCAATCCCAGGCTAATGGGTTCAGCATGAACACCGTGAGTTCTTCCCATCATCAGAGTATTTTTATTCTGGGCAGCTTTTTCCTTTAGTATTTCAATTAGTTTGTCCAGGTTCTCAAGGATTATTTGAGAAGCCATTTTCATCTGGAGAGCCAGGGTGGTATCCAGCAGGTCAGAAGAGGTAAGTCCTAGATGGATATAGCGAGAGGCAGGGCCTACATACTCGGCAACATTGGTGAGAAAAGCTATCACATCATGTTTTACCTCATCTTCGAGCTCTTTTATCCGTTTAACATCGAAATTTGCCTTTTTCTTGATAGTGTCTAATGCCTGAGGAGGAATTCTGCCCAGTTTTGCCCAAGCCTCACAAGCAAGTATTTCGAGCTTAAGCCAGAGGGAGAATTTTTCTTCTTCTTGCCATATTTTCCTCATTTGAGGGAGAGCATAACGAGAAATCACTTTTTTTCCTCCCTTCTTTGTGTCTTAGATATTGTTTTTAGAGGTAGGCTCCAGATATGAATGAATCCTTGCGAGGCTTTTTGGTCAAAAGTATCTTCTTCACTATAGGTAGCCAGTTTTTTTTCATATAAAGAGTAAGGGGATTTTCTTCCCACTACTGTACAGTTTCCCTTATAGAGTTTAAGTTTTACCTCTCCACTGACAAATCTCTGAGTTTGGTTAACAAAACCATCCAGAGCTTGGCGAAGGGGAGAATGCCATAGCCCATCATAGACAAACTCAGAATATTTTTGAGCAATAATTTCTTTGAAACGGAAGGTATCCTTGTCTAGAGTTAATCTTTCCAGCTCTCGATGAGCATAGTGAAGAATCACCGCTGCCGGTGCCTCATAAATCTCCCTTGACTTTATACCAATAAGTCTATTTTCTATGAGGTCTATCCGCCCCACAGCGTTTTTTCCTCCCACTAAATTTAGCTTTTCTATCAAACTAACCAGTTCATATTCTTTTCCATTTAGTCGGCAGGGCACACCCTCTTTAAAGGTGATATTAATATAAGTTGGCTCATCCGGCGCATTCTGAGGAGAGCTGGTGATTTGATAACTTTCTGGCGGTGGTTCCTGCCCGATATCTTCCAATGGCCCGCATTCTATGCTTACTCCCCATAGATTCCTATCAATAGAATAGGGAGATTCTTCTTTTATTTCTAAAGGGATATTATGCTCTTTAGCATATCTTACTTCTTCTTCTCTTGAGTTTAATTCCCATTCTCTCAGAGGAGCAAGGATGGTAATCTCTGGATTTAGAGCTTTGGCCGTTACCTCAAATCTTACCTGGTCATTTCCTTTGCCCGAGCATCCATGGGCAATAGCCTCTGCTTTTTCCTTTTTCGCTATCTCTATCAAACCCTCAGTAATGAGAGGACGAGCCAGAGCAGTAGCTAGAGGATACTTTCCTTCATAGACTGCTCCTGCTTTTAAGGCTGGCAGAACATAATTCAGGCAGAATTCTTTTCTTAAATCCTCAATATAGACCTTGCTAGCACCGGTGTTTTTAGCTTTGCCTTCTATAGAATCTAGTGGTTTCCCCTGTCCCAGGTTAGCAGTATAGGTTATTACTTCTGCTCTATATTTTTCTTTAAGCCAATTAAGAATTACTGAGGTATCCAGTCCCCCGGAATAAGCCAGAACAATTTTCTTAATTTTTGACATTTTTACAATTAATCCTTTCCTTTTAAAAACTTTTTAACCTCATTGTGGCTGCCAACGAAGGCGAAATTCATTATATCGCTTTTAAATTCAAAGATTATTCTATTTTTTACACTTAGCCTTATTTCCCAATAATCGTTTCGAACTTTTTTTAGGCCTAACCCTTGAGGTTTCTTACCTGTCTTAATAAACTCGATTAAAGCGTCAATAGCCTTTATAGCATTTTCTTGTTGGGGGGAAGTTAATTTTTTAAATAATCTATCGTATGACTTAAGATAATTTAGACGCATAATTTATTTTCTTAGTCTTCGGGAATGTTCTTTTGCTTTTTCGAAATCAGTATAGCCAGTATATTCACCATTCTTTAGCTGTTGTTTTACCATTTTCTCAAACTTATCCCATTCGTCATCGCTCATAAACTTCTCTTCCTCAGCTCTGGTGACCAGTAGCCGCCTCAAAATGATATCATCCTTGTATGGTTCAAATTCGATTAGATCTCCCGGATGTATATTGGCTATCTTCCTGATTGGCTCAGGTATAGTTATAGTACCACGTTCTGATACAACCGCTCTTTTTTTCATTTCAAGGTACCTCCTGACAGGCAAATTTTTCATTTTGCTGTTTTTCTGTTAGTAAGTATAACAGATTTTCAAACTCTTGTCAAATAATTTCGATTATAATCGAAGATTTCATTGGGATAGGTTACTTATTTTCTCTCTCAAGAATCTATTGACTAATTGAGGGTTGGCCTTACCTTTTGTTTTTTTCATTATCTGTCCTACCAGATATCCCAGGGCTTTTTCCTTACCAGCCTTGAAGTCCTGGACTCCCTGAGGGTTTTCTTTTAATACTTCCCCTACTACTTTTTCCAGACTTGTCTCATCAGTGATTTGCTTTAATCCACCAGTTTCAATTATTTCTTCAGCCTCTTTGCCTGTTTTGAACATTTCCTGGAAGATAAGCTTGGCCAGTTTTCCGCTGACTGTCCCTTTTTTAAGATAATTTAAGAGTTCACCCGTTTGTGCTGGAGTGACTTTTACTTTGTCTATAGCTACATTTTCTTTTTTAACCAGGCGCAGAAACTCTCCCATTATCCAGTTACTAACTTGCTTATAATAGGGAAAACTCTTTAAACACTCTTCAAAATAGTCAGCCAAATCCCGTGATTCGGTGAGGACACCGGCATCATAAGGGGGGAGTCCATATTTTATAATGAATCTCTGGCAGCGTTCTTGAGGCATTTCAGGAATTCTTGCCTTCACTTCTTCCTGCCATTTTCTATCTATCTCCAGAGGCAAAAGGTCTGGTTCAGGAAAATAGCGGTAGTCATGAGCCTCTTCTTTACTCCTCATAGAGCGGGTCCTTCTCTTTTCAGCATCCCACAGTCTGGTTTCCTGGATTATTTTTTCTCTTTTATCCAAAAGATAGGACTGTCTTTTTATCTCTGCGGTTAGCCCTTCTCTTATTTCTTTAAAGGAGTTCATATTTTTAAGTTCTGTTTTTGTTCCCATTCTTTCCCCTTCAGGGGCCAGGGAAATGTTGGCATCGCACCTCAAAGACCCTTCTTCCATATTACAGTCGCTCACCCGTAAATACTTAAGAATTCTTTTAAGGTCAGTGAGGTATTGATATGCCTCTTGTGGTGAAGATATGGTAGGAGAACTCACAATCTCCATCAGGGGGATGCCAGTACGATTGTAATCCACAAAACTAAGCTCTTTTTCTTGTATGTTTCCTTTAGTTTCCCCGTGAATAAGTTTACCAGCATCCTCCTCCAGGTGAATGCGCTCAATCTCTATCTTTTTTAGCTTATTTTCCACTTCAAATTCCAAATATCCATTTCTGGCTAAAGGCTCTTCATATTGAGAGATTTGATAGTTTTTGGGTAAATCCGGATAATAGTAGTTCTTCCTGGCAAATCTACAGAGTTTATTGACTTTACAGTGCAAAGCCAGGGCAGTAGAGATAGCATATTCTACTGCCTTTTCGTTGATTACGGGAAGTACCCCGGGAAGACCAAGGCACACCGGACAGGTCTGAGTATTAGGGGGCATCCCAAACTTGGTGCTACAACCGCAAAAAAGCTTGCTTTGCGTTAAAAGCTCTACATGAACTTCTAGTCCAATATTCACCAGGTAATTCATCTTTTCATCTCTATTCCGTCGATTTTAACTCGGCAATATTTACATCTACCTTCTTCAAGATTAAATTTTTCTATTTTGTACCCATAGCGTCGAATCAATAGTCTGCCACAATGGTAGCAGTAGGTATTCTCTCCCTCATCTCCAGGAACATTCCCCGCATAAACATATCTTAATCCAGCCTTTAGGCCAATCTCACGGGCTCGATGGATAGTCTCCAGAGGAGTGGGAGGAGGCTTTCTTAATTTATAAGTGGGATAAAAGCGACTAAGATGCCAGGGGGTCTCTTCTCCTAAGGCCAGGATAAATGCGGCTATTTCTTTTAGCTCCTCATCTGAGTCATTTAAAGTAGGTATAATCAAGGTGGTTATCTCTAGCCAGATTCCCAGCTTCTTCATAAGTTTTAGAGTTTTGAGAACAGGTTCCAGTTCGGCTCCACATACCTTCTTATAGAAATCTTCCCTGAAGGATTTAAGGTCCACATTAGCTGCATCTAAATAAGGGTTTATTTTTATTAGAGCTTCTTGGCTGATATATCCATTAGTGACAAAGACATTTTTTATTCCCTCTTTTTGAGCTAATTTTGAGGTATTATAAGCATACTCAAAGAAAACAGTAGGTTCTGTGTAAGTATAAGCAATGATTTCACACTTATATCTTTTAGCCTCAAAGACAATTGACTGAGCAGAGAGCTCTTCTCCCGGGATTTCTCTCTTTTCTCTGGGTAATTGAGAGATACTGCTATTCTGGCAGTTCAAGCAGCGAAAGTTACATCCTACCGTCGCCACCGAGAAAGCGTTTGAGCCAGGGTAAAAGTGGTAAAGAGGTTTTTTTTCTATGGGGTCTATGGCTGAGGATATTGCCTTTCCATAAACGAGACTATAAAGGATTCCTTCTCTATTCTCTCTTACCCTACAGATTCCTCGTCTGCCACTTGATATTTGACAAGAATGAGCGCATAATTTACACTCTACTTTCTTATTTTCTAACTTTTTGTAGAACATTGCCTCTTGCATGGAGCTAGCCTATATTAGAAAGAGGCCTTTGTCAAACTACAATATCTCTGGAAGGGTGCAAGTTGACAGAACAGGATGTCGTTGATAGACTTCAAACTGATTAAATTAGAGGAAAGAAAATTATCCTAAGATGTTTCTTAGGTAAATATAGGAGATGGAGATGATAAAAGTAGGAATTATCGGAGCAGGTGCCATTGCTCAACTGGGACATATTCCCAGTTATCAAAAGATAGATGGAGTAAGAATAGTGGCTCTCAGTGATTCAAACAAGAAAAAGGCTGAAGCTGTGGCAAGAAAGTCCAATATCGAAACTTATTTTACTGATTACAAGGATTTATTAGAATTAAATGAAATTGAGGCAGTGAGTATTTGTACTCCTAACTTTTTTCATCAAGAACAGGTTATTGCTTCTCTCCGAGCGGGGAAGAATGTGCTTTGTGAAAAACCTCTTTGTCTAAATGCTAGAGAAGCAGAGGAAATTTTTAAAGAGACAGAGAAGACAAATAATAAGATCTGTATGATTGCTTATATGAGAAGATTTATGAGTATCTCGCAAATTCTGAAAGAGTTTATTGATCAGGGGGAGCTGGGAGAGATTTATTATGCCAAGGCGTCTTATTTAAGAAGAAGAGGAATACCCACCGCTGGCTCCTGGTTTACCTCGAAGGAAATGAGCGGAGGGGGATCTCTGATTGATATTGGAGTGCATATACTTGATTTATCTCTTTGGCTAATGGGAAATCCTACTCCCCTAAGTGCTGTTGGTTCAACCTATGCCAAGTTTAGAAATGAGGCTGTCTCCGCTGGTTGGCCTCCTGCCAATACTCTAAAAGGAGATAAATTCAATTATAACTTTGATGTAGAGGATCTGACCAGTAGCTTCGTTAAATTTAACAATGGAGCTACTCTCTTTCTGGAGACAAGTTGGGCAGGAAATTCGGAAACTGAAGGAACTCTTTCTCTCTTTGGCACTAAAGGAGGAGCGAAGATTAGCTTTTGTGAAGGCGATCCTCTTTATGGAAGACTAAAGATATTTAAAGGAAGACAAGGTAGGTTATATGATATTACCCCTGTCCTTTCTTTAAAGGAAGATGCCTTCCACAAAGAAGTGGAGCACTTCATTGACTGTATCAAACAAAGAAAAAACCCTATCACCACCCCTGCGGAAGCTCTTAATGTAGCCAGAATAATTGATGCCATTTACCAATCAGCAGAGGAGGGGAAAGAAATAAAGATTAATTCCTTGCCTAGCTAGCAAAATAAGAAAAATATTGGCGGTGTCAAAAAAATATTCAAAAGGAGAAGGATATGGAAATAGCTGTGGCATCATGGAGTCTTCATCGGGAAATTCCAGAGTTAACTCCCTTGATTGAATTTCCCCGTATTTGCCAGGAGGAATTTGGAGTGAAGGCGGTAGAATTGAACTCACCTTTCTTTGCTTCAAGAGAAGTAGGATATCTGGATGAGTTGAAAGAGACTCTTTCTGAGAGAGGAATGAAGCTGGTTAATATACCAGTTGATTTGGGTAATATAGCTAATCCCGATGATGAGAAGCGAGAAAAAGATATAGAAGCTCTTAAGGAGTGGTTTTCTATAGCTAAACGGATGGGTTCTCCTTTTATTAGAATAAATGCGGGCAAAGGAGAACCTATAGACGATGCTATGCTGAGAAGAATTATAGATAGCTATAAAGAGCTAGTAGAGGAAGGAGAGAAGGTGGGGGTGGGTTTAGTCATTGAAAACCATGGAGGTCCTTCCGCTAATCCTGATAATATTGTTCGTATTATTGAAACTGTAGGTTCAGCTCACTTTGGTGCCTGTCCAGATTTTGGCAATTTTGCTCCTGAAATCAGGTACCAAGGGATAGCTAAGATTGCGAAATACGCTTTTCTGGCTCATGTGAAGACTTATGATTTTGATGAAGAAGGGAAAGAGACAACTATTGATGTAGAAAGGTGTCTCAATATCTTAAAAGACAGTGGTTTTGACGGATATTTATCAATAGAGTTTGAGGGCAAGGGTAACCAGCGGGAAGGAGTGAAGAAGACACTAGCCTTACTGAAGAAATTGGTGAATGGTGAATGGTGAATGGTGAATCGAAAAACCGTTGCTCGTTGCTAGTCGCTGGTTGCTCGAGAAGAAGAAAAAGGTCTAGATACTCGATTCTTATTTCCTCTCCCAATAGGGGAGAGGATTAAGGTGAGGGGAAAATTAACTATTTAACCATTTAACCAATTAACCAGTCAACTAACGGACTAGTAGGTCAATGAACAATGAACTACGAACAATGAACAAAACTAATTGACAATACAATGGTTTTTTATATAATTAGAAGACAAAAATGATCCTTACTGTTACCCTCAATCCCGCTTTGGACCGGGTAGTAAATGTAGCTAGTTTTCGGCCGGGAAAAGTAAATCTAATAGGAAAAGAGAGGATAAGGATAGCTGGTGGTAAAGGAATAAATGTCTCTCGTGTAGTTAAAACTCTGGGGGAGAGGACTTTAGCTACTGGCTGGCTAGGAGGAAGTCAGGGAAGGATTATAAAGCGAAATCTAGATAAAGAAAACATAGATACAGATTTTGTATTCATAAAAGAGGAAAGTCGGCTCAATCTGACCATCCTGGATCCAGTAAGTGACAAGAAGACTCATCTAGTGGAAGAGGGTCCTCTGATTTCCTACCCGGAGATAAAAAATCTTAAGGAAAAACTCAAAAGCCTGGCAGGAAGAGCGAAGATAGTAGTTTTTTCTGGCAGCATTCCCAGAGGGGTAGGGGAAGGTATTTATGATTCCTTAATTAAGTTAATTCTGAGTTATAATAATAGGATTATTTCTATTCTAGATACCCGGGGAGAAGCTTTGAAAAAGGGACTTCAGGCAAAACCGTTTATGCTTAAAGCCAACAGAGAGGAGATGGAGGAACTGACAGGAGGACACCTGAGCAGACTAGAGGAGTTGGTTGAGATGGGACGGTCCCTGGTCAGAAGATATGTTAAATTAGTAGTTGTCTCTGGAGGTAAAGGAGAGGTTCTGGTGGTAAAGAAGAGGGAAGTTATAATACTGACTCCTCCTTCTATAAAGACCTTAAATCCAGTTGGAGCTGGAGATGCGTTAGTAGCAGGTTTTGCAGTAGGGTTATTGAGAGGAACGGGTTTAGAAGAGATGGCTTCTCTGGGAGTAGCTGTTGGTGCAGCCAGCGTCGAAAAAGGAAGAGAAGGGACTCTTTCGTTGGAGAGGATAGGGGAGCTGGCCAAGAAAGTGAGGTATAGAAGATATTCTCCTGAAGTAAGTTAAACGCAGATTTGGCAGGTAATGTCATTGCGAGGCAAGGCCCGTAGTCGTGATGCGTCGTGCGTGATGCGTATTGCGCAATACGAAATACACAATACTAAATACGAAAAGCGAACGAAGTGAAATATATTGCTCGGGATAAACTGCGCAATCTCAAGACAATCTCGACACGCTCTAGAATTTAAGGAAACTGTTCTCTAAAACCAATGAAGATTGCCGAATTCAAGTTTAAAATAATGGTAAGAGAGGTTAACTATGGGATTAGATGAAAGTAAAGAAAAAAAGAGAAGAACAAGTTATAAAAAAAAGTATTTGGATTTCAGAGATAAGTTTCAGGGGAAAGAGAAGCAGTTATTGAAAATTCAAAAGGAGCTTTCTTCTTTTAGAAAAGAATTTAAGGAGCAGCAAAAGGAACTTGAATCAATAGACAAAGAAGCCGACCAGTATTTGGATTATTTAAAAAGGTTAAAAGCAGAATTTGATAATTATAAAAAACGTAACCTAAAGGAGCAGGGAAGGAAAATAACTCTATTCAGCGAAGATTTAATCAAGCAGTTTCTTTCTATTGTAGATGATTTAGAAAGAGCATTGGATATGGTAAAGGGGAAAGAAGACATCACTAATTTTGTTCAAGGAGTAGAAATAATATTTAATCAATTAAAGAATACTTTAGAAAAGCAAGGGCTTGAACAGATTAGGGCCAAAGGAGAACCTTTCGATCCTTATTTACATGAAGCTATTATGAAGGTAGAATTGGATGAGTATCCCGATAATATAATAGTGGAGGAGATGAGGAAGGGTTATAAGTTAAAGGATAGAGTTTTAAGACCAACTATGGTTAAAGTGAATAAAAGGAGTGAGCGTAGTAAGCGCAAAACGTAAAGCGAAAAGCGCAAAACCATAGTGTAAAATTCAAAATTAAATTCAAAGAAAAGAAAATAAGTTTTAAGTTATGGTTTTTTGGTTTTTAGTTTAATATAAAGGAGTCTTTTGGGGTGTTTCTTAAAAAAGAGGGAAATTCTTGTATTCAGAATTAGAAAAACAAAGAGGGAGGTTATTTAATGAATAAAAAAGCGAGTCAGAAAATGATCGGTATTGATTTAGGTACCACTAACTCCTGTGTAGCGGTGATGGAGGGAGAAGAGCCGACGGTAATTGCCAACCAGGAGGGGTCTCGTACCACTCCTTCCACAGTCGCTTTTACTGAAAAAGGAGAGATGTTAGTAGGTGAATTAGCTAAAAGACAGGCGGTGACTAACTCTCAAAATACTATTAATTCCATTAAGAGGCTTATGGGTCGCAAATACAAGGAAGAAGCGACAAAAGAGGCAAGAAAGAAGATTTCTTACCAGTTGGTTGAAGATTCTGAAGGCAGGGTGAAAGTAAAGGTAAGCAAGGGAGAGTTTCTGCCACAAGAAATTTCAGCCAGGATTTTACAAAAGATGAAGCAGACAGCCGAACAGTACCTGGGAGAAAAGGTGGAGCGAGCTGTAATTACTGTTCCTGCTTATTTTAGTGATAGTCAACGCCAGGCTACTAAGGATGCGGGAGCTATTGCTGGGTTAAAAGTAGAGCGTATTGTTAACGAGCCTACAGCGGCAGCAATGGCTTACGGATTGGAAAAAAAGGAAGAGCGAAAGATTGCTGTTTATGATTTGGGAGGAGGGACTTTTGATATTTCTATTCTGGACGTGGGAAAGCATAAAGACGAAAAGGATAAAACCGAAGAGTATGTAGTGGAAGTTCTTTCTACCAACGGAGATACTTACTTAGGGGGAGATGACTTTGACCAGCAAGTCGTCAACTGGATAGCGGAAAACTTTAAAAAGGAAAATGGTATAGACTTAAGAGAGGATAGAATGGCTCTACAAAGACTGAGGGAAGCAGCAGAAAAGGCTAAATGTGAGCTTTCCTCCAGCCTGGAGACCCAGATAAATCTTCCCTTCATTACTGCTGACCAGAGCGGGCCTAAACACCTGACTATGACCCTTACTCGAGCTAAACTGGAACAACTAACTGATGATTTGATTAATCGTACCCTGAAGCCCTGTGAACAAGCTCTTAAAGATGCTAAATTGAAGGCATCCGATATTAAAGAGGTAGTTTTGGTAGGTGGGCAAACGAGGATGCCTAAGGTTCAGGAAGCAGTGAAGAAACTATTTGGAAGAGAGCCCCACAAGGGAGTGAATCCAGATGAAGTGGTGGCAGCAGGAGCAGCTATCCAGGCAGGAGTGCTGAGTGGAGATATAGAAAAGGGTATTCTCCTACTGGATGTCACCCCTCTTTCTATGGGAATAGAGACTCTGGGAGGAGTGTTTACCAAGCTCATTGAGAGAAATACCACCATTCCTACTAAGGAGAGTAAGATTTTTACTACCGCTGCTGATAGTCAAACAGCAGTGGATATCCATGTTCTGCAAGGCGAGAGGGCTATGGTTCCTGACAATAGAACTTTGGGAAGATTCCAGCTTATGGGAATTGCTCCTGCTCCTCGCGGTGTTCCCCAGATAGAAGTTACCTTTGATATAGACGCTAATGGGATTGTCAGTGTCAAAGCCAAAGATAAAGGCACCGGTAAAGAGCAAGAGATTACTATTCGGGAATCAGGGGCTTTGTCTGAAGAAGAAAGAGACAAAATGGTCAATGAAGCTGAAGCACACGCTGAGGAAGACAAAAAGAAAAGAGAAAAAATCGAGGTGCAAAATGAGGCCGATAATATAATATATGCTACAGAAAAAGCTCTTAAGGACCATGGGGATAAAATCAGTGATGATGAGAAAAAGAGTATACAGGACACTTTAGAGGAACTGAAAAAGGTCAAAGATACCGGAACCCCGGATGAAATAAGAGAAAAGATAAAGAAACTGGGCGAGGTCTCTCAAAAGCTAGGTCAGGCCGTATATCAGCAAGCCGCTGGGCAGGAAGCCGGGGGAGGAGAACAGACTCAAGAGAAAAGCGAAAAAGCTCAAGAGAAGAAAGGAAAAGAAGGCGAAGATGTGACTGATGCTGACTACGAGGTAGAAAAGTAGGATATGGTAAACCGGAAATTGTCGCTCGTTGCTTGTTGCTCGTCGCTCGAAAACCAAGAAAAAGAGCTTAAAAGGCATATGAATGGTAGTACGGTAAAAAGAAAAGTTCTTTCTCCCTAAGAGAAAAGGGCGGGGGGCGAGATACGAGATACGAGATATGCCGAGCGTAGCGAGGCGTATCTTGGGCAGCGCTCGTCCAAAGAGGATTAGATTTAATGGCAAAGAGAGATTATTATGAGATATTGGGTATTTCGCGTAATGCTTCTTCTGAAGATATAAAAAAAGCTTATCGTCGTCTGGCTATTAAATATCACCCCGATAAAAATCGGGAAAATTCTAAAGAGGCAGAAGAGAAATTCAAGGAAGTATCTGAAGCATATAAGATTCTTTCTGATGGAGAAAAGAGAAAAATCTATGACGAATATGGACACGCAGGATTACAGGCTGATGTAGGGGCAGGAGGTGGGGGATTCACTGGGTTCGATTTTGATCCCTTCAAGATTTTCGATGAGGTCTTCGGGCGGCGATACTCCTCTGGTGGCGATATTTTCGATAATTTCTTTGGTGGCAGAGCCTCTCCCAGAGGAAGTCAACCAGGCTCAGACCTTCAGTATAATCTAGAGATTACCTTTAAGGAGGCTGCTTTCGGGACAGAAAAAGAAATCCAGGTTCCCCGCTATGAAATCTGTTCTAGTTGCAGGGGGAGTGGCGTTAAACCCGGTTCTAGTCCTCAAACCTGTCCTAGTTGCGGAGGAACAGGTTCTATAGCTGTTTCGCAAGGGTTTTTCTCTATGTCTAGAACCTGTACTCAGTGTCATGGAAGAGGTACTATTATCAAAGACTCTTGCAAAGAATGTCGCGGCTCGGGAAGAGTGCGCAGAGCTCGCCGGGTTAAAGTCAAAATACCGGCCGGGATAGATAATGGGTCTCATCTTAGACTAACAGGCCAGGGAGAGGCCGGTTTAAGGGGAGGTCCGACGGGAGACCTTTATATTGCTATTCGGGTAGGACCCCATCCCATATTCAAGAGAGAAGGAGATACTGTCATCTGTGAGATTCCTATTACTTTCACCCAGGCTGCTTTAGGAGGAGAAATCAGGGTACCCACTTTAAACGGTAGAGCAAGGCTGAAAGTTCCTCCTGGAACCCAGACCAATAAAATATTTCGTCTACGGAAAATGGGTATCCCCCATTTACATTCCTCAGGAAGAGGAGATCAATGGGTAAGGGTAATTATAGAGACACCGGTAAACTTATCAGCCGAAGAGAAACAACTTCTTAAGAGACTTGAGGAAGTGGGGCGAGGAAACGGTCAGCCAAAAGCTAGAGATTTCTTCAATAAAGTTAGACAGATTTTTGGGGATTAATGAAAAGTGCCTTGGACAATCTCGTATTGCGTATATCGCATATCGTGAAAAAAATTTTAGGGCGCACAGTCGGCTCATAACAGTAAACCCCGTGTCATTCTCTTTTTCTTTTTTTTCGTAAACCAGTGAACCCCGTGCCATTGCGAGTAGCGGTGCCATTAATGGCACAATTGTCGGATGAATCCGACCGCTACAAATTGATTGCCACGTCGCTATCGCTCCTCACAATGACAAGAAGGAACGTACTTCTTTTCTCGCCGGAGAAAATTTATTATTGAAAGTTGGTTTTTATCAATGAATAAGGTAGCTTTGGCCACTCTGGGTTGTAAGGTAAATCAATACGAAACAGAGTTAATACGGGAGCAGCTAGAGAAATCCGGTTTCAACCCGGTCTCTTTTGGAGAAAAAGCAGGGCTATATATAATCAATACCTGTAGTGTAACTGAGAAGGCAGCTCAAAAATCTATTGAGTTAATCAAAAAAGCTAAAAACAGGTCATCTTTACTAGTAGTTACTGGTTGTTATGCTGAAGCGGAAAAAGAGAAGCTAAGGGAGATGTTTCCCTGGATTGATTTAGTGGTAGGAAATAAAGAAAAATCAAATATAGGCAATATAATCAATGGAAATGGAAAAAATCATCAGGAGAAACAAACTTATATTGGAAATTTTAATGCTCACAATAGAGCTTTCGTTAAGGTAGAGGATGGATGTAATCAATTCTGTACTTATTGCATAATTCCCTATGTGCGAGGAAAGGAAATCCGTAGTCGTTCTTTGTCTGAAGTCATCCGGGAGATGGAAGGTCTGGCTGAACAAGGATTCAAAGAGATAGTTTTAACAGGAGTCAATCTGGGGCTGTACGGGACTGACCTGAATCCTCAAGTGAAGTTGGTGAATCTTTTAAAGAAAGCAGAATGCCTAAAAGAAAAGATAAGAATAAGGCTAAGTTCTCTAGAGCCTCATCTTCTTTCTCTAGAGCTGATAGATTTCATAGCTCAATCTTCCTGGATATGTCCTCATCTTCACCTTCCTCTACAGAGTGGAGATGCAGAAATTCTTAAGAAAATGGGAAGGAGATATACCCTGGAAGAGTACAGGAGACTACTAAGAAAAGTGAGGGAGAAAATTCCTTCTGTGGCTATAACCAGTGACGTTATGGTAGGTTTTCCAGGAGAGGAAGAATCAAATTTTAGTAATACTTATCATTTTTTACAGGAAATGAAGTTTAGTCGACTCCACATATTCAGGTTCTCTCCCCGCAAGGGGACCAGGGCTTATTCCATCAAACCTCGCATAGAAGAAAAGGTAAAGAAAGAGAGAAGTAAGTTACTGAGAGATTTAGGGAATAAGCTTTCTCAGGATTTCGCCTCTCAATTCTTAGGTAAGACCTTAACGGTTTTGGCAGAAGACCAACCAGATACTGAAAGTGGATTACTTTTTGGCTATACAGAAAATTATATCCCTGTTCTTTTTAATGGAAAGGAAGAGTTAAAAAACAAACTCATCAGAATAAGACTAACCAAGATAAAAGAAGCAAAAGTACTGGGAAAAGTAGAGGAACTACTTCAGTGAGACAACCTCAGAGATTAAGAGATTTAGATAAAGATGAGTACCAGAGAGTCTTAAGAAGAGCAGCTGTAAAAACAGAGAGTATCCTTTCTGCCATTATTCCTATAGTAAAGGAAGTGGAGAAAAGAGGCGATGCGGCAGTAGCCAAATTCACCGCTCAATTTGATGGAGTTGATTTAACTCCGAAAGACTTCCAGGTTAGCCAGAAAAGAGTGAAGGCTGCTTATGAGAAAGTTAGCCCTGAGCTGATTGTGTCCCTAAAGAAAATGCACCAGCAGGTGGGGGACTTTCACCAGCGTCAGAGAAGAGAGGACTGGTCTATTGATAAATTCTTTCTCAATAAGAAAGAAGCCCACTATAAATTAGGGCAGAGGTTTATCCCTGTTGAAAGAGCGGGGGTGTATGTTCCGGGAGGCAGAGCCAGCTATCCTTCTACTGCTATAATGGCCATAGTCCCGGCAAAAATAGCCGGAGTAAAAAATATAATTGTAGTCAGTCCTCCTTCTTTACAAAAAGAGATGGCTGATGCTATTATGGTAGCGGCTGATATAGCCGGAGCTGATTTGATGTTCGATATAGGGGGAGTGCAGGCCATCGCCGCTTTGGCTTACGGGACATCCACTATTCCTCAAGTTGACATCGTAGTGGGACCAGGTAATCTCTATGTTCAGGCGGCTAAGGCTTATCTTTTTAGTCTAGGTAAGATAGCTATAGATTCTCCGGCTGGACCCAGCGAAATTCTAATTCTTGCTGATGATTCAGCCAATTATGAGTATATTGCCAGGGATATCCTCTCTCAGACTGAACATGCCGAGGACAACTGTGCTATCCTCATAACCACCTCAGAACAATTAGCCGAAAGAGTTTATAAATATTTAAAAGGTGAGGTTAGCCATTGTTTGAGAAAGACTTTTATTGAAAAGTCTTTAGCTGATTATGGGGTTATCCTCATCACTGATACTCTAAATGAGGCTATTCAGTTTGCCAATGACTTTGCCCCGGAACACCTGGAAATAATGACCAAGAACCCCGATGATGTTCTCAGAAAAATAGAAAATGCTGGTTCGGTCTTTCTGGGGGATTACTCACCGGTGGCTGCAGCCGATTATTTAAGCGGAACCAACCACATTTTGCCCACAGGAGGCTCAGCAAAGAGATTCTCTGGGCTTTCTGTAGAGACATTCCTTAAAAGTACGACCTACCAATCTCTTTCTAAAGAAGCGTTAAGGTTAATGAGTTCTGACATCACCAACCTTGCTTCAAGTGAAGGGCCCTATACTGAACATATCCGTTCAGTTAAGATAAGAGAAGAGCGAGTCTAAATGAACCAAGATAAGGGGATGGTTACCCAGATACATTATGGGGCCGTGAGAAATGCTAATGAGTATTTATTTAAGAAATGGGGAGTCAACGTTGGAGGTGATGTTGCTGCTGAAAATGTTAACATTGTCGAAAACCTGAGGCCTCTATTGTCAAGATTTTTCAGTGGAGAAAGCGATAAACAAGCTCACCTGGTACTTTATCCAATGAATCAGATATTTGCTCACACTAACCTCGTTCTAGAAAGAGCATTTCCCAATGTCCACTCCGGATTTCCCTGGTGGCATAACGATGCTCCTTATGTAATGGAAGACTATTTGCTACATATTGCTGGTTCGTCCTTGCTTACATCAAGTGCATGGCCTGTCTGTGATGGAAGAAAGATTTTTTCAGAAGGAAGCAGGTTTGAAGTTTTTGACAGAGTAATTTGTGCGGCTATAGGAAAGCTTGTTTCGACTGGGCAGATGTCTTATGAAGGGGGAGTAAGAGCAGTAAAAGCACTGATGTATGAAAATCAAGCAAGAATTTTTAATTTGGAATGTAATCCGAAAAACTGATTGAGTAGAAATCGTGTTGGCTTCCGATGAACTGGAGAAAAGAACTACCTGAACAAATCCATCTCTTTTACATCTTTCAAATTTTTACAACCCTTTTTCCATTCTTCGGATTAAAAAACATATTTTTTGTTTGAGAAAGTATTTTTGACATTCCTTCCTTTTGTTATAGAATACACACAGCCTATCTCAAAAAAAGGTCTGTGTTTTCGGAAGTCGAGAATGACAATGGAACTATAGCATCCGAATAAATGAAAAAAGTTCATTATACATCCCATCTAAAACTGAGAATAAGACTCCGAAATATTCCTTAATATCTGCCTAAAAGGATCTATCAAGAATCTCGAGAAAGGTACTATGATAGGGAGACTTCTCATTATATAGCCATAAAACAAGTGGAGTTTAAGGGCAAAGTGAGAGATATGGCCATCACATATACCGAAACCTCGGAACGGATAGAAATTATTACTGTTCATCCGTTGAGAACTTATCAAAAACGGCAGAGAATAAAAATAGGAAGGTGGAAAAGACTATGAAAAAAAAGACTTTCTTAAGCTACAATTCTGAGGATGATGTCCTATATATTGTTGCCAAAGAAGGTGAAGAGGAGGAGTTTGTGGAAATTGCTCCGGGGGTGAATGTAGAGTTAGATGTTAGAGGAGAAGTCATAGGGATTGAGATACTGAATGCATCGAAATTCTTCAAACCTGTTGCCAAGCCCCTATATCAACAGATGCAAATTAGTAAAAGTTAATCTAACGAGAATGAATGTATATGGGGTTGAGATTAGCGAGCCATACTTCTCCACGATTTACAATCATTCCCTATCTTCCTTGTAGAATATCCACAAATAGGTACTTTCCTTATTGGTCTACACGTGTACATGTTGCTTAATTGGCTTATACTTGCAGCTTGCAGTATCCATTTCGTCAGAAAGACACGCAGAGACCTGAGTCATATAACGAGAATTGTGAATGTGGCGGCTTTCGTACTGGTAGCGATACCTCTGGTGGGTATTGGAATACATGAATTCAAGACGGTTCCTTGGGATAGCGTCCAGAATCCACGATACGCAGGAATCAATACGACAGATCTGAAGAACGCTGAGCGACCGCACGACATCTACTATATTGTCTTGGATAGGTATGCCAGTTTGGACGTTCTCAAGGAGTTCTATGACTTCGATAACATAGGATTCGTCAATTACCTAGAGGGGAAGGGATTCTATGTTGCACACGATAGTACATCCAACTACTTGACGACTGCCCACTCGTTAGCGTCCTCTCTAAACATGACATACCTAGATCATCTCCAGGATCAGATAGGTGAAGAATCAGGGGATTGGGGGCCACTCACAAAGATGATAAAGGAGCACGAGGTCGGGCGGCTTCTGAAATCGATAGGATACAAGTATGTACATTTCGGATCCTGGTGGCAGGACACACGTATAAACAGACACGCAGATGTCAACGTGAACTTATTCTCTAGACCGGAGTTCTTCCTGTCAGTGTATAGAACTACCGCACTATACCCTATTGGTAGAGCACTAGGTCTTTTGCGACTACCTCTCTTGCAATCGATGGGCGACGAGCGAATGCTGCAGTGGAGGAGAGTCCAATACAAATTTGAAGAGCTAGCGGAAATACCCAGCATGAAGGGTCCAAAGTTCGTTTTTGTTCATATGCTTGTTCCACACAAGCCATTTGTTTTTAACCAAGATGGTACTTTCGTACCGGAAGAGGAAGAGAGGGAGAAAAGTAAGAAAGTGAATTACGTGAATCAACTAGTGTTCGTGAACAACAGAGTCCAAATACTTATTGATAGATTATTGTCAAGCTCAAAGATTCCCCCCGTTATCGTTCTACAAGCGGATGAGGGTCCATATCCGCCAAGTCGTTCTACCGATTGGAACCAGGCGAGCAAATCTGAACTCAGGCAAAAAATGGGGATATTGAATGCCTACTATCTCCCCGATGTAAACAAAGATGAGCTTTATTCTTCAGTGACGCCCGTTAACACCTTTCGATTGATCTTCAATCTGTACTTTGATACGGAGCTTCCCCTATTGCCCGACGAAAACTATGTTCATACAGACAATCACCATCCGTACAGACTCATCCAGGTGACGTCCAAACTTGGACGAAGTGGCGACGCAACTTAGGTTTCATTCGAACTGCGGTGAACCTCGAACCCACGGGAGCACACCCGTTCCTTCATTAGACAAGTTTGGCAACTTTTTCCTGAATAATGAACTATTTGTGAGCTTTCTTCCTGTGTCTAAAGCACTAATTTATAAAGAAACTAAGACGCAAACACAATGAGCAAAATAAAAGAAATTGAACAAAAAGAGATAGGAAGAATCAAGCTATCAGATACCCGGGAGCTTCTCGGAACGAGAAGGCCTTTGCACAGACTCAACATGTTAATCATGGTGTTGGTCCTACTGCTAGGTTCTGGCGTTGCCCAGGCAGAAAGACAAAAAGGAACTGTGAAGTGGCAAGCGAATTGGATCTGGTGTAAAGGTGAGAAAAGCCCTCGCAACTTTTATTTGTATGCCAGAAAAGAAGTGGAGATCCCTGCTCCGGTAGAAAGAGCCGAGTTTAATCTAACCGCTGATAGCCGTTATCAATTGTTCATTAACGGCAGGTTAGTGGGTCGAGGCCCAGCACGTTCCGATCCGCGTTGGCAAAGCTACGATACATATGAGGTGAGTTCCTATCTGCACACGGGTAAAAATCTTATAGGAGCGCTGATTCATCATTATGGTGTAAGCACCGCCAGCTATATTCCGGGAAGAGGGGGGTTTTTATTTCAAGGTGAAGTAGTATTTGCCAACGGGGATAGATTGACTATTCTATCTGATGATACCTGGCGGGTATTGCCCTCTAATGCCTGGCATAAGGATGCTCCTCGTCTTAATTCATCCTTAGGATTCCAGGAAGTATATGATGCCCGACTGGCTCCCAAGAATTGGAAAGAGAAAGACTTCAATGATTCTAAATGGGCCTATGCCGTGGTTATCGGTAGACCACCTATGACTCCTTGGACTAGCCTAGTGCCTCGTGAGATACCTCAGCTTTTGGAAGAATATGTTCTGCCCAAAGCCTTTTCAGCCGTTGGAGAATACCAATCTACGATAAATAGATGGCAGGAAATCAGTCACATAGCCAAGTTTATGGCGGAAGAGACCAGAGAATCCCTTGACACTGCTCGAGTGGAAAATATTGAGGCATTGCTGAATGAAGAGAATGGGTATGCTCTCATTCATTCATCAGGTAAAGATGTCTCTTTGCTCTTAGATTTTGGCAAGGAAGTAGTAGGCTATCCCCATCTAGAAATAGAGGGACCGGCGGGTGTCATAATAGATTTTGGTTATAGCGAATATATAAGAGATGGCAAAATCAATCCTAACCGTGAGAGGATTAAGGCTGTTGACCGGTATACAATGCGGGATGGTCTACAAATTTGGGAAACTTTCAGTATACGAGGATTTAGATATATACAGGTGGACATTCACAATGAGTCCTCAGAACCCCTCAAGATACACTCTATTGGAATAAACTTCAGCACCTATCCGGTTGAGTATCGAGGTGCATTTGACAGTTCGGATGAATTGCTGAGCCAGATTTGGGAAGTGGCACGTTATACCTTACAATTATCTATGCAGGATGCCTATATAGATGGTCCGTTTCGAGAGCAAGCCCAGTGGATGGGAGATGCCCGTGTAGAAGCTCTGGCTAATTATTATACCTTTGGTGATACTAAATTAATTGCTCGTTGTTTGCGACAGATTGGCCAATCGCAATTACCTGAAGGCATTACGAGCGGCATATGGCCCAAAAAATGGCCTTCGATACTACCGGATTACTCTCTTCTCTGGATTATCTCTCTATGGGACTACTATCAGTACACCGACAATATAGATCTGGTGGGGGAGTTGTATCCCCGAGTAAAACGTGCTCTAGCCTGGTTCGAAAGTTACCTGGATCAACATAGTTTGCTAAGTGATGTGTCTGGATGGATATTTATCGATTGGGCTGATCTAGATAAACGTGGGGAGATAACGGCTTTAAATTGTTTTTATTATAAGGCCTTGGTTGATACGAGCCAAATGGCGCAGTTATTGGGTAAAAAGGACGAAGCGGTGCAGTATCAACAGCTAGCAACGGAAGTTAAGACAGCTATAAATTCCCGACTCTGGTCGAATGACATAGGTGTATACGTAGACTGTCGTGTTGGCGATGTCCTTAGCAAGACTGTTAGTCAACATGCCAATTCACTAGCTGTACTTTACGATATAGCTGAAGTAGATAAGCAAGATCGGATATACTCATATATTTTTGCCAAAGGTAAAGGCGTAGTACGGGTCGGAACTCCCTATTTTATGTTTTATGTTCTGCAAGCTCTTTTCCACAGCGGGCGATACCAAAAAGCAGTGGAAATTATCCGTGGGCGTTGGGGAGAGATGCTGAAAAAAGGAGCTACTACTTTCTGGGAAGTCTTTGGTAACTGGACACTTAGCCGATGTCACGGCTGGTCCTCTGGTCCCGCAATGCTCTTATCGGCAGGGATCCTGGGCGTTCAGCCGATTGCACCTGGGTTCAAGGTTTTTCAGATCCAGCCTCATCCGGTGGATTTAACTTGGGCTAAAGGCGTGGTACCTACACCCCGAGGCGATATTTCCGTTGCCTGGCAGGAAGTCTGGGAAGAAGCAGAGAATGAAACGTTCTTTGAGCTGAAAATTTACATACCAGAAGGAACCACGGGCGAGGTTCTCCTTCCTGGATTAGCCAATGCTAATCCTACAGTTAGTTTAAATGACTTAGTATTTTGGTCTCAGGGTGAAGTTAAGATGAAACCGAGGGGAGTGAAAAAAGTTGAGCGAGAAGACAATAATTTATGGGTTACATTGGAAGGGACAGGCGAATATCAGTTCAAGGTGATGCAACTAACTACAGTAATACTAGAAGGATATGAGGGGACAAGGTGGAAAATGTCACCCGAAGAGGTTCAGCAAATATTTCCAGAAAAAGAATTTTCTAACCTTCAGCACCCTTGGGTGGGTCCTGGGTCAACTGCCCAGGATGAATTAATAGATTGGTTCAGCTTCTGGGATAGAATTATGGAGGAAAACGCAGAGATCAACTTCTATTTTTTTCAGAATCAACTCTTCAAGGTAGAAGTAGACATTTGGGGGGGAGAGAAACAGGATTATGAGGTGTTGAAGAACCTGCTAAAGACAAAATATGGAGAACCTCCTTTGGGAGAACAAAGACGACCGGGCAATTGTCGACTTGTCGGATGGAAAGATGAGAACTTTAATGTAATTCAGTTATTCTTTGATCCTCAGGCTTTCTTTTTAGCCCATTTAAGACTTTCTTATATTAATGGAGAGATAAATAGCACAATCGAAAAGATTCGACAAGACCAAGAAAAATGAAGATGAATTGAGGGGCACTGGGTGTAATGATTGCTGTCCTTTTTCTGGCAGTTTCGATCCTAGCCGTAGAGTTGGTAGTAGATGAAAGAATATCGAGATTGGGGCAACAAATAGCTGTTGTAAGGACGAGCATTAAACGGGAAGTTATTGCTCAAAGCTACGCTTTTTCTAAAGCCGAATCCGAAAAAAGGGGTATTATCCTTCCTTTTTTTTTGGACTATCTGCATCTAGCTTGTTTCAATCATTTTTCTGAACAAGCCAAAATCTTACCCGTCAGATTTACCTTTCTTGAACTATAAGAATTCGTATGTCCTTCGGTACTTCTTGATAACTTCCCTCATTTTCTGTATCATGGAAAGCGAGGGAGGATAGAATTGGTGAAGTCAGGGGTGATGGTTTTGTCGGCACTTGCTCTAGCCTTTGTTTTGGTCACTATGGCAGGAGCAACAGAAAGTATTGACTTATGGAAAATCGCTGAGGCAAAACTATACTTCGACTTCTTTAGTCAAAGGAATTCTGGACTATCTCTTTCCTCAGAGAATGATTATAGCACTGGAGTTTCAAATATTTCTTTGCATTACTATCAATTCCCTCAAATATCTCCTTCCTCAACTGCTTCTTCCACACAAGATAAGACAACTACCCAGCCCTCTTATGAATCTTCCCTCACCATATTTGGTCGAAAGGTAATAGGGGTGAGGTATAAACAGACTCATTATTTGGGTTTGACAGGGACCGAAATGGAGCGTCGAGAATCTACTTCAGAGATAGATATTGAGCAGGAGCTTCAGGTCAAAGTAAAAGGAGAGGTGGGAAAGAAGATTTTTGCTAATATAGACTACGACGATACTCTCCCTCAGAGCGAACAGCAAAAAATATCCTTGAAATACCTGGGTGATGAGAAGGAGCTTATTCAGGAGGTGGCTATTGGAGATATTCAATTAGCCTGGAGAGGCAGCCAGTTTCTCTCTTACAATCAGAGTCTTTTTGGAGTGAGAGTGAAAGCAAAACTGGGCAAGTTCAATTTGACCGGCATAGGAAGTATGACCAGGGGCATTCCCGAGAGTAAGACCTTCACCGGCAAGACTGCTTCAGAGAAAAGAGAAATTCTGGATACATCTTATTTAAAGAGAAAATATTACCGCACTTATTTTGATTCTTCTCATCTTCCTCTTACTCTGGGTAGTGTTGAGGTTTATATTGATGACCAGAAGGGAACAAATAATGAAGATTCCCTTAAAATGACGGTGTCAGGAGAGGCAGGGGATTCCTATACCGGTTATTTTGACAAACAATATCCAGGAGAGGATTATTTTCTTGATTATGAAAAGGGGGTATTGAATTTTTCTCGCCTTATTGAAGAAAACTATGTTATTGCTCTCTCCTATCTGGATAAGGATGGAACGAGACATCCTCAGACGGGTTATCGAATGCTCAAAAAGGGGGAAGAGGAGCTTTATATAGATAAATATGAGCTTAAGAACTATTACTATTTAGGCTCTCAGAGAATTCAGAGGGATAATTTTCTCTTAAGGATTCTTGATTTAAGCAATAATGAAGTGACTTCAGACTATGAATTTACCATAGACTATGAGTTTGGTATTTTAATGTTTATTTCTCCCCTACCTCCTTTCCCGGAAGCTTATCCTCCCCTTTCTGAGCATATCTATACCATTTATGTTAAATACAGGCATACAATAGACGCTTATATCCTTCGACCAAATATTATTCCGGGAAGCGAGAAGGTCTATCTGGATGGTAGAGAATTGACCAAGGATATAGACTACCAGATTGATTATTCAACTGGTTTTTTGAGTTTTCTTCCTTCCCTTGAAATAAGCGAATTTTCCCAGATAAAGATTGACTATGAATGGATGCCTTTTGCCGGAGACAAGATTATAATTCTGGGAGCGCGGGCAGAGTATATTCCCTGGCAGCAATTCTCTCTGGGCTCTACCTTGCTTTCCCAAGCAGCTCCCCGATTAAATGAGGTGCCTGAATTAGATTCTGCTCCTTCTTCTCAGTTGGGGGCGGGATTGGATGCTCATTATGATTTTTCCCCTCTTCTGAGCAGGGTATGGTCTGGTAAAACCCCTCCTGAGCTCTCTTTTAGTGCAGAATTGGCACAGAGTACTTACAATCCCAATACTTTTGGTCGGGTTATTATAGAGAATTTTGAATCCACTAAAATCAGTGATGAGCTATCTATGAATAAAGATAGCTGGCAGCTTGCCAGCAAACCACTTCAAGAAGGATTAAGAGAGAGAAACACAATAGATATTTACGAGGAAGAGATTATAGGCAGTGAGATTAATCCCGGCTGGAGCAGTGGGAAGAGAAGGGTTTTAGTGTTAAATTATTATTTTGATTCTTCGAGAGGGGAGAACTGGGATAGTGTGGTCTATTCTCTCTCTTCCATGGGAAAAGATTATAGTGAGAGAAATTTCCTGGAAATATGGGTAAAGGGAGAAGGAAAAGATGAATTTCTTACTCTTGACCTGGGAGTGGTGAGTGAAGATGTTGACGGAGATACTCTTCTGGATACAGAGGATATAAACGGTGACGGAAAACTCAATCCGGGCGAGGACATAGGAATTGATTTAGGGGGAAGACTTATTGGAGAAGGCAATGGCAGGTTGGATACGGAGGATTTGGATGGTAATGGCCTCCTGGACACAGATGAGAACTATGCCACTTATGATTGGATTATAGAGCCAGATTTAAGAATAGACTGGACAGGATGGAGAAAGCTCATTATTCCTTTAAAAGATGCATTTAATTGGGAGGGGGTTAAATCTACGGTTAAACATCTTCGCCTCTTAATAGAGGGAGATGATATCTCAGGAACTCTTAAATTTGCTCTCATCAGTATCTCGGGAGACCGCTGGCGCAATTATGATATTGAAAGCAGGTCAGTGAATAGTGAGGATGACCCTGAATATAATCCTTTTGATGATGAGGCTTTTTTAGACTACTATGAAACAATGTATGGGAATGCTCAAACCGCTGAGGGAAAATGGAAAAAGGAAGGAGCCCTGTGTCTTAGTTTAGCCCCTGGAGGAGAAGGATGGGTGCAGCAAACCTTTGCTAAGCCTCATGATTATACCGATTACAAAACATTGAATTTCTGGCTCTGGGGGGATGAAAAGGGAGAGGACTTCGAGCTGCGCATAGGCTCTGAAGTAAGGCAAGCAGGAGACTATTATCAAAAAGAGGTTAAGATAGACTGGCAAGGATGGCGGATGATAAGTGTTCCCCTGGCGGAGATGACCAGGCGAGGCAGTCCTTCCTGGGAAAATATCAGGCAACTCAGGGCAGGCATTAAGAACGGGTCTTCCCATTGGATAAAAATCTATCTTAACGATATCTTCCTCTCTGAAGTAGGGGAAAGTCAGGGCCTGGCTAAAGGTTTTTCCTTGCAAGGGGGTCTGGGAGCTCCTTTTTCCTTTATTGCTCAATATAAGGAAGTGGACGATGAATTTCAAAGTCTGGCGGCTTCCTCCTGGCAGGGAACAAGGCTAACTTCCCTGCGAATGAATCTTTCCCCTGTCAAGTTCTTGCCTTTAACCTACCATTGGAGCAGAAAGGAAAGTTCAGATAGTTCTTTCTCGGGAGCTCTCCTGGAATCTGAGGCTGTTTCAGATAAGGTGATTGGAGAGAAGAAGGAGTATAAACTCTCCTTCCTTTTTTCTTCCTGGCCCCGGGCAACCTTCAAGATAGAAAATAAACTTACTGATGACCCTTCCCAAGGGATAAAAGAAAAAGAGGATACTTATAGAGTTTCCCTTGAATACAAGAATCCTTACTCCTTTTTTCTTTTACCTACCTTTATCCAGACTATTTACCAGAGAGAAGAAAAGAGGGATGAATACCAGCAAGAGATAGAAAACAAGAAAGAAATTACAGAAAATTGGCACATCAGTCTTCCCTTCCAACTGGCTAAGAATTTAACTCTTAAGCCTATTTATAGAGAAAAAAGGAAAAGTGAAATAGAGCAAGGTGAGTGGGAGACCCCTCAATTGAAAGAAAGGAGTTTTTCTCTGGAGTCTCGGGCCAGCTTCCTTTATCTCTCTCCCTCTCTTGTGTGGCAAGGCGGCTGCAGGGAGGACAATTTTTCTGAAGGTGATTTAGAGGAAAGAGACATTTTTACTCATTCTAGAATCTCTCTGAACATTCCCTTCCAACTGGGAGCACTTTTTCCAGAGGCCTCGCCCTGGAAGAGCTTAAGAGTATACGGAAGATACGAATCAACCAGGGAAGCGCTTTATGAGGGCACTACTACCTCATTCGATTTATGTTCTAGCCTGGGACTGAAAGAATTTGCCATAGATAATGGCAGGACGAAATTTATCCTGGAAAAGGAAAATCTTACTCTAAGACAGAGATGGCAGCCTTTCTCCTTTCTCGATTTTGCCTGTGATTATAGTCAGCAAAAAAGAAGAGAAGTAAGAGAGGATGTGCCTTATACTATAGAAATAAGAGTTTGGCCCAGTCTTGATTTAAGTTTTAACCTTAATAAGATACCGGGTGAAGTAGGGAGGCTCTCCTCGCACTTATTTACCAGTTCTTATCTGGTAGCTGGCTACATCCATAGGGAAACCGTCAAGAAGGATATATCTTTTCTGCAAATGGAGCAACCTTCTTTAACCTGGAGAGGAGGGTTCAAAAAACCTGAGGACCTGGCTCTTATTCTCAGCTATAAGTCAAACCAGAAGGAGGAATCCTATTTTGGGCAGGGGGGTATCTCTCGGGATTCTTCTTCTCATTATGAAGCAAAGATAGACTATTTTGCTCTTTTTTCTAAGGGAGAGAGAATACCTTTTCTCAGGCGCCTGGTAAATTTTAAGAATAAAATTCACTTAATTTTGGGGCTTAACCTGGAGACAAAAGAAGGCTTCACTGGCCAGCGGACCGAGGAAGATAAGCAAAAGTGGAAACTCTTCAGTGAAATAGGCTATAAGGTAGAGGAGAATATTCGCATTAAGCTGGGGCTGGAAGGAGGCTATGTCCAGGATAGAGTGAGAGCAGGAGAGGACAATTACTCCTATGGTGCCTCTTGCCAGGTAGAGATAAGATTTTAGGCTGATGAGCTTCTCGAATAGAGAGTTTGACAATAGCCTGAGGAGATACTAAAATAGCATTGATATGAAGAAAAAGGGGACGGTTCTATTTTTGCATTCTTGCAATCACAGATGTAAAATTAAGTTCTTTTCATTTTCATAAGATAGTAAAAATAGAAATAGTACAAAAATAAAAATAGAACCGTCCCCTTTTTCTTTTTTTTTCTTTTCTTTTTTTCTTCCCTTTTTCTTTTCGACCAGACACTTAAAAGGAATTCTATGAGATGTTTGCGATTTCTTAAAAGAAAAGTTATTCTTTCTTTACCTGCATTGCTAGCTTTGGCTTTACTGAGTATGGGAGTGGGACAGCCAGGATGGGCAGCCCTGGAGACAGTTAAGACTTTTGGATTGGTGGAAAGCGGCATTTTAACCGAAGCCATTACCTTCAACGACGGCAGTGTGGTCTATGTGAGGGTTAATGTTGGGGTGCAAGCTGGAGGCTCGTATGCTAACGTAACAATCACTGACAACAACGATGGTGGTAATACCATCACCATTACCGTCTATGACAATGGATACTTGCCCGATAATAACAATAACGACACCTATTACTGGGGAAAATTTACCTTAAGACAGGGCGACGGAACCGGAACAAGCGATGTCAATGACATGCTTGAACTTAGCGATGGGGAGACTGCCAAGATTGTGGGGAACTTAGATGGTGACGGTCAGCAGGGAGAGCTAACGATTACTGCTGGCTACAGCACCTTTACTGATTTTTCTTCTCCCGTAATGACTCTATCGGCAGACCCCAGTACCTTCTCTCCCGACGGGGACGGAGTGCAGGATACTACCACTATTTCCTTTACTCTGAGTGATAATGTCTCTACTACCCTCTATATTAGATTGGAAATCAGGGATAATACGGCCAATTATGTGATAAAAAGAAATTTGGTAACTCCATCTGGCGGTGCGCTTGCTACAGGTAGCCATTCCTATACCTGGGATGGCAAGGATGATGGGGGAAGTTATGTTCCCGATGAAACCTATGTGGCTTATCTTCTGAGCGTGGATGGGTCTCAGAACAGTGCTCAGCGAACGGTTGAGATTGTTGTAGAAACTATCGCACCGGAGATTACCGATGTATCGGTCAGCCCTTCCACTATCTCTCCGCAGAATGGTGATGGAGGCTATGATATATCCACCATTACTTTTAAGGCTACCAATGCCGGGGCAGATCTTACTTTTGAGGTTTATGCTGAACCTGACTGCACTACCCTGATGAGAGATTTGACTTCTCTTATTCAGCCGGTAGCTGGTAATGACCACTTTTCGGTAACCTGGGATGGTAAGGATGACAGTGCCTCCTATGTAGATGATGGTGAGTACACCTGTAAGATTTATGCGGAAAGTCTTACTGGTGAGAATCAAACTGATAAATCAGGAACTGTTACTATAGACAACACCGCTCCTTCTGCTCCTGGCAGTCTTTCAGCTCTACCCGTTGCCGGAGGTGACATCGAGCTTAGCTGGAATGCTTCTTCCTCTGGCGATGCTGACCAATATAATATCTATCGGGCTACTTTTTCCGGAGGGCAAGATTATACTAGCCTTCCTACCTATACTGTTGCTGTGGGGACCAATAGCTATACCGACACTTCCACCAGTGATGGTGTAACTTACTACTATGTAGTGAGAACTCAGGATACGGTTGCTAATATTGAGACCAATACCACTGAAGTTTCAGCCACGGCCTCGGCTACTGGACCTTCTTTTAGCAGTATCACTTCCGACCAGACTGTTTACAAGAATGGCGACACTATCATTCTCACCGTAACTCTGGACAACAATGACAGTAGCTGCACCCTCACGGCAGATTTTTCCAATATTGATGATCAGTATATTTCCGGAGGAGAGTCGGTAGTCAACTGGGGGACCGATGGAGTAGATAATGATGGAGATGGACATATAGATAACCTTGCTGAGCAGGGTTTATATGTCATCACCTACCTTATCAGTACCGCTAATGGCCAATCTGATGCCTCTTATTCTGTTTCGGTCACAGCCACTGATGCCGCCAGCAACTCTGCCTCTAGCAGCATCAGCCTTGACCTGGATAATACTACTCCCTCCGCTCCCACTAATCTTAGTGCTACTGCTCTCTCGGCAGGAGGCATTGAACTTAGCTGGACTGCTTCTTCTTCTAGTGATTTAGCTCAGTATAACATCTATCGGGCTACCTCTTCTGGAGGACAGAGTTATACCAGCCCCACCTATACTGTCTCTTCAGGAACCACCACCTATACTGATACCTCCACTACCAATGGGGTAACTTACTACTATGTAGTAAGGGCCGAGGATGCCGCTGGCAATATTGAAACCAATACCAATGAGGCCTCAGCCACAGCAGGAGTTACTGGGGCTCCCTCCTTTAGCAGTATCACCTCAGACAAATCTGCTTACAAAGATGGAGATACCATTACCTTAATAGTTACTCTGGCTAACCATAATACTGGCTGCACCCTCACGGCAGATTTTTCCAATATTGATGACCAGTATGCCACAGGAGGAGAGTCGGTAGTCAACTGGGGGACCGATGGAGTAGATAATGATGGAGATGGACATATAGATAACCTTGCTGAGCAGGGTTTATATGTCATCACCTACCTTATCAGTACCGCTAATGGCCAATCTGATGCCTCTTATTCTGTTTCGGTCACAGCCACTGATGCCGCCAGCAACTCTGCCTCTAGCAGCATCAGCCTTGACCTGGATAATACTACTCCCTCCGCTCCCACTAATCTTAGTGCTACTGCTCTCTCGGCAGGAGGCATTGAACTTAGCTGGACTGCTTCTTCTTCTAGTGATTTAGCTCAGTATAACATCTATCGAGCTACCAGCTCTGGAGGACAGAGTTATACCAGTTCCACCTATACTGTCTCTTCAGGAATCACCACCTACACCGATACCTCCACTACCAATGGGGTAACTTACTACTATGTAGTAAGGGCACAGGATAATGTGGGTAACATCGAGGCTAATACCAATGAGGCCTCAGCCACAGCAGGAGTCACAGAAGCTCCCTCCTTTAGCAGTATCACCTCAGACAAATCTGCTTACAAAGATGGAGATACCATTACCTTAATAGTTACTCTGGCTAACCATAATACTGGCTGCACCCTCACGGCAGATTTTTCCAATATTGATGACCAGTATGCCACAGGAGGAGAGTCGGTAGTCAACTGGGGGACCGATGGAGTAGATAATGATGGAGATGGACATATAGATAATCCTGCTGAGCAGGGTTTATATGTCATCACCTACCTTATCAGTACCGCCAATGGCCAGGCCGATGCCTCTTATTCTGTTTCGGTCACGGCCACTGATGCCGCCAGCAACTCTGCCTCTAGCAGCATCAGCCTTGACCTGGATAATACTACTCCCTCCGCTCCCACTAATCTTAGTGCTACTGCTCTCTCGGCAGGAGGCATTGAACTTAGCTGGACTGCTTCTTCTTCTAGTGATTTAGCTCAGTATAACATCTATCGGGCTACCTCTTCTGGAGGACAGAGTTATACCAGCCCCACCTATACTGTCTCTTCAGGAACCACCACCTATACTGATACCTCCACTACCAATGGGGTAACTTACTACTATGTAGTAAGGGCCGAGGATGCCGCTGGCAATATTGAAACCAATACCAATGAGGCCTCAGCCACAGCAGGAGTTACTGGGGCTCCCTCCTTTAGCAGTATCACCTCAGACAAATCTGCTTACAAAGATGGAGATACCATTACCTTAACAGTTACCCTGGCTAACCATAATACTGGCTGCACCCTCACGGCAGATTTTTCCAATATTGATGACCAGTATGCCACAGGAGGAGAGTCGGTAGTCAACTGGGGAACCGATGGAGTAGATAATGATGGGGATGGACATATAGATAATCTTGCTGAGCAGGGTTTATATGTCATCACCTACCTTATCAGTACCGCCAATGGCCAGGCCGATGCCTCTTATTCTGTTTCGGTCACGGCCACTGATGCCGCCAGCAACTCTGCCTCTAGCAGCATCAGCCTTGACCTGGATAATACTGCTCCCTCCGCTCCCACTAATCTTAGTGCTACTGCTCTCTCGGCAGGAGGCATTGAACTTAGCTGGACTGCTTCTTCTTCTAGTGATTTAGCTCAGTATAACATCTATCGAGCTACCAGCTCTGGAGGACAGAGTTATACCAGTTCCACCTATACTGTCTCTTCAGGAATCACCACCTACACCGATACCTCCACTACCAATGGGGTAACTTACTACTATGTAGTAAGGGCACAGGATAATGTGGGTAACATCGAGGCTAATACCAATGAGGCCTCAGCCACAGCAGGAGTCACAGAAGCTCCCTCCTTTAGCAGTATCACCTCAGACAAATCTGCTTACAAAGATGGAGATACCATTACCTTAATAGTTACTCTGGCTAACCATAATACTGGCTGCACCCTCACGGCAGATTTTTCCAATATTGATGACCAGTATGCCACAGGAGGAGAGTCGGTAGTCAACTGGGGGACCGATGGAGTAGATAATGATGGAGATGGACATATAGATAATCCTGCTGAGCAGGGTTTATATGTCATCACCTACCTTATCAGTACCGCCAATGGCCAGGCCGATGCCTCTTATTCTGTTTCGGTCACGGCCACTGATGCCGCCAGCAACTCTGCCTCTAGCAGCATCAGCCTTGACCTGGATAATACTACTCCCTCCGCTCCCACTAATCTTAGTGCTACTGCTCTCTCGGCAGGAGGCATTGAACTTAGCTGGACTGCTTCTTCTTCTAGTGATTTAGCTCAGTATAACATCTATCGGGCTACCTCTTCTGGAGGACAGAGTTATACCAGCCCCACCTATACTGTCTCTTCAGGAACCACCACCTATACTGATACCTCCACTACCAATGGGGTAACTTACTACTATGTAGTAAGGGCCGAGGATGCCGCTGGCAATATTGAAACCAATACCAATGAGGCCTCAGCCACAGCAGGAGTTACTGGGGCTCCCTCCTTTAGCAGTATCACCTCAGACAAATCTGCTTACAAAGATGGAGATACCATTACCTTAACAGTTACCCTGGCTAACCATAATACTGGCTGCACCCTCACGGCAGATTTTTCCAATATTGATGATCAGTATATTTCCGGAGGAGAGTCGGTAGTCAACTGGGGGACCGATGGAGTAGATAATGATGGAGATGGACATATAGATAACCTTGCTGAGCAGGGTTTATATGTCATCACCTACCTTATCAGTACCGCTAATGGCCAATCTGATGCCTCTTATTCTGTTTCGGTCACGGCCACTGATGCCGCCAGCAACTCTGCCTCTAGCAGCATCAGCCTTGACCTGGATAATACTGCTCCCTCCGCTCCCACTAATCTTAGTGCTACTGCTCTCTCGGCAGGAGGCATTGAACTTAGCTGGACTGCTTCTTCTTCTAGTGATTTAGCTCAGTATAACATCTATCGAGCTACCAGCTCTGGAGGACAGAGTTATACCAGTTCCACCTATACTGTCTCTTCAGGAATCACCACCTACACCGATACCTCCACTACCAATGGGGTAACTTACTACTATGTAGTAAGGGCACAGGATAATGTGGGTAACATCGAGGCTAATACCAATGAGGCCTCAGCCACAGCAGGAGTCACAGAAGCTCCCTCCTTTAGCAGTATCACCTCAGACAAATCTGCTTACAAAGATGGAGATACCATTACCTTAATAGTTACTCTGGCTAACCATAATACTGGCTGCACCCTCACGGCAGATTTTTCCAATATTGATGACCAGTATGCCACAGGAGGAGAGTCGGTAGTCAACTGGGGGACCGATGGAGTAGATAATGATGGAGATGGACATATAGATAATCCTGCTGAGCAGGGTTTATATGTCATCACCTACCTTATCAGTACCGCCAATGGCCAGGCCGATGCCTCTTATTCTGTTTCGGTCACGGCCACTGATGCCGCCAGCAACTCTGCCTCTAGCAGCATCAGCCTTGACCTGGATAATACTACTCCCTCCGCTCCCACTAATCTTAGTGCTACTGCTCTCTCGGCAGGAGGCATTGAACTTAGCTGGACTGCCTCTTCTTCTAGTGATTTAGCACAGTACAACATCTATCGGGCTACCAGCTCTGGAGGACAGAGTTATACCAGCCCCACCTATACTGTCTCTTCGGGAACCACCACCTACACCGATACCTCCACTACCAATGGGGTAACTTACTACTATGTAGTGAGGGCACAGGATAATGTGGGTAACATAGAGGCTAATACCAATGAGGCCTCAGCTACCGCATCAGGCAGTGGCCCTCCTGCTCCTACTGGTTTGACTGCTACAGCCATTGCCGGAGGAAGCATTCAGCTTAACTGGACTTTATCCTCTCCCGAAACAGATGTAGCACAGTATAACATCTACCGGGCTATCAACTCAGGGGAGCAGAACTATGCCAGTCCTCTTACCAATGTTTCTACTGGCACCAGCACTTATACCGATACTACCACTACCGATGGGGTAACCTACTACTATGTGGTGAGAGCCCAGGATGCTATTGGTAACAGCGAGACTAATACCAATGAGGCTTCGGCCACGGCAGATGCTACTGCTCCTCCTGCTCCTACTGGTTTAACTGCTTCGGCTATTGTGGGAGGCAGTATCCAGGTTAGCTGGACTCGTTCTTCTCCTGAAACTGATGTCTCTCAATATAATATCTATCGGGCCACCAGCTCGGGGGGTCAAAATTACTCATCTCCCACTTATACTATTTCTGCCGGAACTAGCAGCTATACTGATACCTATACCAGCAATGGTCAGACCTACTATTATGTAGTGAGAGCTCAGGATGCTGCTGGCAATATTGAAACTAATACCAATGAGACTTCGGCTACGGTAAGCCTTGCTGGCCCTTCGGTGAACGTATCTGATGTTTATCTTAAATATGAAGAAGAACTTCTTTATAATCTTGCCTCATCTACTGATTCTGGAGTTCCTGCTGTCTTTGCCAGAGGGAAAGTTGATGAGGTTTACCTTCGATTAAATCTAGTAGGTGGGTTCGAGCTCAATAAAACTTCCTCAAGTATTATCCTGTTCAGGGGTATAGGCGATGATGCTGAAGAGGTTACAGGAAGTAAAGAAATCAAGGAGGGGCCTGGATGGGCTGAGTTTATTTTCCACATTGACCTTCCCTTTGATCCAGATGTGGATGAGCACTCCCGGGATGCTCTTTACTGGGTAGATGTTTCTGTAGCTAGAACAACGGGCACTATCAATGATTTTTATTTTTATTTTTTTTATGATACCACCTCTCCCGCAGTTCCGGATTTTGGGATAACTTCTTTTACTCCATCCAGCGGGACAATAAGTGTATCTGGTAAGACTTGGCCTGATTCTTCTGATCCCCAACAGGTGGAGATATTTCTCAATAACACCTCTCAAGTAGTAGTCACTGCTGATGGGGCTGGTAATTTCAATATGGACAATTTAATTCTGGTTACCGGGGATAATTATATTGCTGTGCAGTCAACCGACAGAGCAGGTAACAAGAGCGAGCTTTCCGGTTTTTCTCGCCAGAGATATAATTCCCAGAATCTTCTTTCCATTGTTATTCGCTCATCTCATGTAGTAAAATCTGGCTCGGCTATAATGCCGGTTGACATTATTTACGCGGTAACTGAGCCGGCCCAGGTAACCATTCACATACACAATCTTTTAGGGGAGACGGTCAAGGAATGGAGCCAATGGGTGAATCCCGGTGAGGAACCAGAATGGAGCTGGTTGGGAGAGAATATGTACGGTGAGACCGTCAATAATGGAGTTTATATCATTAAGGTAATTGCTGACAATAGGTCGGGAAGAAAAGAGAATGTGACCAAACTGTTAGGAGTTTTGCGCTAGATTATGAGAAGGATGTGACTTTTTCGGTTAATTCTTGAGAAATTTACAAGGGAGCAGAATTGACATAAGGTATTGTCTTGGTATAAAAGGTGATAGAAGGGCAAAGTTCTCAAACATTGTTTAAGAAGTTAATGGAAAAAATGAGAAATGAAATGCGAGGTTAACAATTAGTGTTCGTTAAACGAACAATTTAGGAGGAGGTTTTAAAAATGGCTAATAATAATGAACTTGAGCTGCGGGACTATATCGAAGTACTCTTAAGGCAAAAGTGGATCATTGTTTTGGTTTTTTTGGTTACCGCTATAAGTGCCGGCGTGGGAGCTCTTTATCTGGTAAAACCAGTTTATCAAGCTAGCGCTCTGCTTATGATTTCCAAACCAGGGTATCAGGTAGAACTTGAGCCCAAAATTAAAACTTCCATTCCCCTTGAGATTTCTATAGAAACATACAAAAATCTTATAAGAAGTGCAGATTTAGAAAGAAAAGTTATCAAGAAACTGGGTTTAGACCAGCCTCCAGACGAGCTTACCATTGAGGCCCTGAATAACATGGTCTCGGTTGAGGCGGTATCCAAGACTGACCTCATAAGGATCAGTATAAAGAGCGGTGTTCCTGGAAAGGCAAAAAAAATCGTTGATACCTGGCTAGCTCTTTTTATAGAGGAAAACAAGGATCTTGGCCTAAGAGAAACTAAGGAGGCACAGTCCTTCATCGAAAACCAGCTTGAAATTTCAGAACAAAACCTTTTTGCTGCTGAAGAAGAGCTGTGTAAATTCAATGAAAAAAGCAAGATTGATTCTCTTAAGAAGGAAATTGAGGAAAAGCTTACCAAAATGATAAGTTATGAGTTAAAACTAGGCGATGTAAGAATATCCCTCAAAAAAGAAGAAGCCAAATTGAACCAGATTAAGGTACAGATGGCCGCTCAGGAAAAGATCCTTACCTCAGCAGATATAAGTCAACTGACCGCCGGCATGAAGTATAGTGAAGCTAAAAATTTCATCGAGGAACAGTTAAGATTATCCAAGAAGAATCTCGACACCAAAGAGGAGGAACTAAAGAGATTCAATGAAAAAAGCAAGATTGATTCTCTTAAGAAGGAAATTGAGGAAAAGCTTACCAAAATGATAAGTTATGAGTTAAAACTAGGCGATGTAAGAATATCCCTCAAAAAAGAAGAAGCCAAATTGAACCAGATTAAGGTACAGATGGCCGCTCAGGAAAAGATCCTTACCTCAGAAGATATAAGTCAACTGACCGCCGGCATGAAGTATAGTGAAGCTAAAAATTTCATCGAGGAACAGTTAAGATTATCCAAGAAGAATCTCGATACTAAGGAGGAGGAACTAAAGAGATTCAATGAAAAAAGCAGAATTTCCATACTGGAAAAGGAGATAGCTGATAAGATAGGAAGGATAATCAGCTCGGAAGGTAGACTGACAGACCTGAAAGTGCTAGTTAAGGGAAAAGAGGCAGAGTTGAATCAGGCAGAAAATCAGCTAGCTAAACAGCCAGAGACCTTCGTTCTCACCAAATCTATGTATGATGATGCCTCATTCAATCAATTGACTTCGGAATTAACTCCTAAAGAGGCTTTACTACTAAAGAATTTAAGGTTCGAAAGTGAAGAATTAAATCCACTGTATACTGCTTTAAGAAGTCGAGTCGCCAATCTGAAGATTGATCTAGATAGATATCAATCTGAGGCTATCCAGCTCACTGAAAACATTACCACTTTAAGGAAGGAATTGGAGGAGGCAAGAAAAGAATACGCAGCCGAGGAACTAGAGCTAACCAATCTCGAAAGAGAGGTACAGGTTCTGAGAAACACTTACAGAACCTTGGCCACCAAGGGAGAGGAGACCAAGATTGCCACTGCTACCCCAGCCCTTCAGGAAAAAGCTACCAGCCCTACTAACCCGGAATACCTAAAGCTTCAGACAGAGTTAATCAGTGGCCAGATAAGCCAGGAGGAGCTGCTGGCAGAGAAAAATGAGCTTGCTATAAACATTACCACTTTAAGGAAGGAATTGGAGGAGGCAAAAAAAGAATATGCAGCCGAGGAATTAGAACTAACCAATCTCGAAAGAGAGGTGGAGGTTCTGAGAAACACTTACAGAACCTTGGCTACCAAGGGAGAGGAGGCCAGGATTGCCACTGCTACCCCAGCCCTTCAGGAAAAAGCTACCAGCCTTACTAACCCGGAATACCTAAGGCTTCAGGCAGAGTTAATCAGTGGCCAGATAAGCCAGGAGGAGCTGCTGGCAGAGAAAAATGAGCTCGCTGAAAATGTTAATAGTTACCGGACCAGAATTGAACTGATAAAAAAAGAACTTGCTGCTCAAGAATTAACTCGCTCTCGTCTTGAGAGAATAAAAAATACTGCTAATTCTGTCTATGATGTGGTTTTTCAAAAAGCTGCTGAAACAAAAATTGTCGTGGCTACTGAGATAGAAGTGGTAAAAATTGTCAGTCTGGCTCATGAGCCAGAAAATCCAGTCGGATCAGGCAAAAGAAGGATTGTCTTAATCGGGGGAGTCTTAGGCCTGTTTATGGGTATATTTATCGCATTTTTTGTAGACTACTGGAAAAGAACAGAAAAGAGAAAAGAGCCAACGCCGAAGGTGAAAGGGAATCAAAAATGATATAAATACTCAGTGAAGCACGTGTCATTGGAAGAAGCGAAGTGAGAAGGTAATCTTGGAGCTTTCTCGCTGACCCTTCGGTGAACGTATCCGATGTTTATCTTAAATATGAAGAAGAACTTCTTTATAATCTTGCCTCATCTACTGATCCTGCAGTTCCTACTGTCTTTGCTAAAGGTAAAATTGATAAGATTTATCTTCGATTAAATTTAGTGGGTGGGTTTGAACTTAACAAATCCTCCTCCAGTATTATCCTATTCAGGGGTATAGATGAAGATGCTGAAGAAGTTTTGGGAAGCGAAGAAATTAAGGAGGGAGCTGGATGGGCTGAGTTTATTTTCCACATTGACCCTTCCTTTGATCCAGATGTGGATGAGCACTCCCGGGATGCTCTTTACTGGGTAGATGTTTGTGTAGTTAGCACAGGAGATAGTGTCAATGATTTTGATTTTTATTTTCTTTATGATACCACCTCTCCGGCAGTTCCCGATTTCGGAATAACTTCCTTTGACGCATCCAGCGGGACAATAAGTGTATCTGGTAAGACTTGGCCTGATTCTTCTGATCCCCAACAGGTGGAGATATTTCTCAATAGCACCTCTCAAGGAGTAGTCACTGCTGATGGGGCTGGTAATTTCAATGTGGACAATCTGATTCTGGTTACCGGGGATAATTACATTGTTGTGCAGTCAACTGATAGAGCAGGTAACAAGAGTGAGCTTTCTGCCTCCCTTGGCCAGAGATACAATCCCCAAAATCTTCTTTCTATTGTTATTCGCTCCTCTCATGTGGTAAAGTCTGGCTCAGACACCATACCTGTTACCATCATTTACTCGGTGACTCAACCGGCCCAGGTGAGTATTCACGTTTACAATCTTCTGGGAGAGATAGTCAGGGAATGGAGCGAATGGGTGAATCCGGGTGAAGAGCCGGAGTGGAGCTGGCTGGGAGATAATATGTACGGCGAGACCGTCAATAATGGCGTTTATATCCTAAAGGTAATTGCCGATGACGGAGCAGGAAGAAGAGAGAATGTGACCAAGCTCCTGGGAGTCTTACGCTAGAGAGTCAGGGATAATGGGAGGAGTAGCTAAACTTGACATGCAAGACTCAAGACATACTATATGTTTGGAACCCTGGAATAGACAAAACCAGGCTAAATTAAGCTTTTATGCTGATTGATAAGAGAGAAAGGCCTCCGTAGATGTTGATACCTGCATTTTCTCAGAGGAAGACAATCTGCGAACGAGGTGGTTTCTCATGACTGTGAGATTCAATTGGTTAAAGGTATGGACAGCCTTAAACATCTCGTACCTTCTTTTTTTTCAAGTGCCAAGTTCTACTCAAATACAAAATTCTCCAGCAGCACCTAATGATAGTATAATTACAGCAAGAGTTCTGGAATACACTATTCTTAACTCTACTTTGGAGGAGATCAAACCGGAGCAGATTCTCTATTCTTTGAGGGTCTTGGTGATATCTTGCCAAAGTGTAAAAGGAAAAGCGAATTTTACCCAATTAAAGGTTAATCAGGTGATAAAAGTCTACTCAAAAGAGATGCTTTCACCTGTCCTGTTTGACAAGACTATCCAAGCCAATCTCTCCTTTTCAGGAGATGAAAGAGGTGGAAAATATTGGATAAGGAACATTAGAATGATCCAGAAATTAATTACTACTTTAGAGTTCGATACAATTGAAAAAGGATTCTTCAGCGGTATTACTGAAAAAAAGAACTCAATTATTAGAAGGCAAGATGAATGGGCAGAACTATGGAACAAGCACGCTTCAACACGAATACCACATCCCGAGGCTCCAGTGATAGCTCTTACAGAAAATATTATCCTGGCGGTCTTTATGGGAGAAAAAGCTTCCGGTGGTTTTGCCGTTGAAATAACAAGAGTTGAAAAATGTGGGGATGAGCTGGTGGTATTCTTTAGTGAAGTTGAACCGCCTCCAAATGCTGTGGTTACCGCAGTCCTAACCCAACCTTACCATATAATAAAAATTGAGAAAATTGGTCTTAAGACTAAATTTAAAAAAAACTGAGGAGGAGAGAAAATGAAAAGCAGAGAAAATAGAAAGATGTGGGTGAAGATAATTATCTTACCATATGTTCTGGCGTTTTTGTTGTGCTTGTTATCGGTGCAGGTTCTTGCTGATTTTCCTTTGAAGGAAGGCGGTTTTGCTGCTCCAACTCCTGAGAAGACCCCCCAATATGTCACGGGAGAGATATTGGTCAAATTTAGGGATGTGGCTAGCAAAAAGCAGATTGAGTCAATTAATTCTATGTACGACACTTCTGTATTATATACCAGCCCCTACGCAGGGTTCAAAAGAATTAAGATTCCTTTTGACAAGACAGTGCCTGAAATGGTTGAGCTTTATGGAAAAAATCCTCTGGTTGAATATGCTGAGCCAAACCATATCCTTTACGCTTATTGGACTCCCAATGACCCATACTATTCTTACCAATGGCACTTTCCCCAAATAAATATGGAGTCGGCTTGGGACGTAGAACAGGGAGGAGATGCAAGTGTCATAGTGGCGGTAGTAGATACCGGGGTAGCCTACGAAAACTACGGACCATATCAAAGAGCTCCTGATCTAGCAGGAACTAGTTTTGTCGCCGGCTATGATTTTGTCAATAGTGATTCTCACCCAAATGATGATAATAGGCATGGAACACATGTCACCGGAACTATCGCTCAAACTACCAATAATAGTCTAGGAGTAGCGGGAATTGCTTTTAACTGCTCCATAATGCCAGTGAAGGTATTAGATGCTGGTGGTAGCGGTACCTCTCAACAAGTTGCAGACGGAATAAATCACGCAGTAGATAACGGGGCAGGGGTCATAAATCTTAGCTTAGGCAGCGCATATCCTAGCACTACTATACACAATGCTGTGCAACATGCCTATAATAACGGTGTTGTCGTTATGGCATCTACAGGGAATGATAATGGACCTGTAGGATATCCAGCGGCCTATGATGAATGCATTGCTGTAGGTGCAACAAGATATGACAAGGCTCGCGCTCCTTATTCCAACTACGGAACTGGAATGGAATTGATGGCTCCGGGTGGAGATACTTCTCTAGATCAAAATGGCGATGGCTATGCTGATGGAGTATTGCAGCAGACCTTCTCAGGAGGAGACCCCACCAATTGGGCTTATTGGTTCTTTCAAGGGACTTCCATGGCAGCTCCTCATGTTACAGGTGTGGTAGCCCTGATCCTCTCAGGCTGGTCAGCAAGTGGGATAGAGAATATTGGACCAAGTGGGGTAGAGAATATTCGAGACCTCCTTCATTCCACCGCTGAAGATTTGGGAAGCCCAGGCTATGATACAGTATATGGTTATGGCTTAATAGATGCAGCGGCGGCTCTTGCCGTTGTTCTCCAAGTTGACCCTTCTTCTCTTGATTTTGCTGGGGTAGGGAAAGGTTCCTCTAAGACAATGACTTTTCGAGCCTATAATTTGGCTGGGGGAACTTTAAGTGGAACTATCAGCGATAACCGAGATTGGATAACTGTCGACTCAACCAGCTTTGTAGGCAATGATAACACAATTTCTGTAACTGTTGACACGAATGAATTGACAGAAAGCTTTACTTCCTATACAGGGACGGTAACTGTGACCTCTAATGGTGGAACTAAAACCGTAGAGGTATCTGTAACTGTTATTCCCCCTGGGGCAGTACCTTTTCCCAACCCATTCTCTCTTTCTACACACTGTAACTTAACCTTTTGGGGAACCTCTATTCCGTACGCGGAGGTTCGAATTTACACCCTTGCCGGAGAACTGGTGAAAACTCTGGACGAGATATACGGGGCCAACAGCCTTTCCTGGAATGGTAGAAATGAGAGAGGCGTCAAAGTGGCTGTAGGTATCTATATTGTTTATATAGCCGAAGGCACCAGGGTGAAAATAGCTGTTGTAAAATAAGAGCTTTGAAAATATCGCAGGAGGCAAATCGATGAGAAAAAGATTGTGGAGTGTGCTAGTAATAATAATTTCAATTATCATCCTCGGTCCTGTTTCTTATGCAAACGGTCCGGGCACTACCGGGGCTAACTTTTTGAAGATTGGAGTGGGAGCAAGGGCAGCGGCCATGGGGGATGCTTTTACTGCTGTGGCCGACGATAGTACTTCCTTATACTGGAATCCAGCAGGACTTGCCCGAGTACAAGGACGTGAACTCTCGGCTATGTACAATGTGTGGTTCGAGGGAATAGGCCAGGGGTATGTCAGTGTGGGTTTTCCCCTATTAGGAGGGACTATGGCGCTCGGGACAAATTATGTAAGCATGGGAGATTTAGAAGGTAGGGACGAGTCAGGCAACCTCACAGAACCTTTTCAGGCCTCTGACCTTGGCATCTCGGCAGGATTTGCCGGCAGGCTTGGCAGATTTTTATTCGGCTTGAGTGGAGGTATGGTCCGCAGTACCATCGACACTGATACCAAGAGTGCTTTCTTAGGCACGGTGGGTGGTCTGTTTGAGATTAACCAGAGCTTTTCTGTAGGAGTAGTTGCTCAGAATCTGGGAACAAAATTAGGTGAGGATTCTCTTCCCCTTATCCTCAAGGCAGGTCTAGCCTTAGAACTAGGATCCTTTTGCTTGGCCGCCGATATCGGGAAGTCTCAGGACACTGATCTCTACTACTGTGTTGGAATAGAGAGCTGGATTGGCAGTGTAGTAGCTTTAAGGGCTGGCTACAGAACTGGCCGGGATGTTGGCCCTGGTTGGACAGCAGGACTGGGCTTTAAGATGGGTGAATTTGCACTCGACTACGCTTATGTTCCTTACGGTGACCTGGGAAATACTCATCGGATATCCCTGGGAATTGGCTTTTAGAATTTTAAACTTGAGGTGCAAGACTCAAGACATACTATATGTTTGAAACCCTGGAATAGACAAAACCAGGCTAAATTAAGCTTTTATGCTGATTGATAAGAAAGGAAGACCTCTGTAGAGGTTCATATCTGCATTTTCTCAAGGGAAGATAACTCTCTCCACGAGGCGGTTTCTCATGACTGTGAGATTCAATTGGTAAAAGGTATGGACAGCCTTAAACATCTCGTACCTTCTTTTTTTTCAAGTGCCAGGTTCTACTCAAATACAAAATCCTGCAGTAGCACCTCTGGTTCTTAATTGATACTCTCCGGCTTACGCCCAAAGAGCTTTATTCTGAAGGACTTCTTTGAAAGGGTATTCATTATTCCTATTAGTATTCCCAGGGTGAGAAAAGCTCCCGGCGGCAGGATCATTATTACCCAGGGTCTAAAATAGGAACCTAGAATCTGATAGCCAAATATAGACCCTGAACCCAGTAGCTCTCTTATGCTTCCCAGGATAACCAAAGCCAGGGTAAACCCAAGTCCCATTCCTAAAGCATCAGCCAATGAAGGTGGAATTGGATTTTTGGAAGTAAAAGCTTCCTGCCTTCCCAGTATTATGCAGTTGACTACAATCAAAGGAATATAAGGGCCCAGGGCTTTGCTAATAGCAGGAAGATTTGCCTTAAGAATGTAATCAATTACAGTGACAAAACTGGCAATAATTATAGTAAAGGTGGCAATTCTTACTTCCTGAGGAATTAGTTTTCTTATAGAAGAAATAACCATTCCGGAGCATATAAGAACAAAGGTGACTGCCGCTCCCATAGAGAGTCCGTTTATGGCTGAGTTAGTAATGGCCAGTGTGGGACACATTCCCAGAAGTAGAACAAGGGCAGGGTTTTGCTTCCATATGCCTTTAATGAATTGAGCATAGAGCCGATACGAACTCATTCCTTATCTCTCCTGAGACTGATAAAAACATTTTATCTTCTTTTATCCAATAAGTCAACATGCCTAAATTATCCTTCGGCTTTTCTTGACTTGTAAGGGAAGTTAGAATAGAATTACAAAATCTTACCTGATGAAGGAGAAGAAAAAGGGCGATGCAGAACAAGGAAAAAGATAAGCCAAGGATTAAAGGCAGGGTAGTCATTAATCAGTCGACCAAGGAGCTGACTTCTATAAAGATAGGGGGTTTAGCTGATTTGTTTGTTATCCCAGAGGATTTAGATGATCTTAAGAAAGTTTTATCTTTCTGCAGAAAAGGAAATCTTCCTTTTTTTATTATGGGCAACGGAACCAAGCTATTAGTGAGGGATAAAGGGTTCAGAGGAGTAATAATTAAGTTAGGCGAGTCCTTTAAGTCGATAGTAAGTAATGGAAACCAGGTAAGGGTAGGAGCAGGAGTGGAATTGGCTACTTTAATAGACTTTGCCGCCAAGAAGAGTTTTCCTGGCCTGGGATCTTTGCTCGGAATACCCGGAACAGTAGGGGGAGCCATAGCCAGAAACGTCAGTGCTTTTGGAAAGACCTTATCTGAGAAAGTTTTATCGGTTAAGGTGCTGGATGGGAATAATAGTTGTTTGGTTCTTTCCAAAAAGGATGTCGATTTCGGTTATCGAACAAGCACTTTTTTAGATAACAAAGATTGGGTCATAATCGAGGTTAGGTTGGAATTGTGGCCAGGGAAGAAAGAGGAGATAATCTTGCGTTCAAGACAAGCAAGAGAAAGGAGGACTCTAACCCAGCCTCTCTCTTTTTCTTCCGCTGGATGTATATTCAAGAATCCCTCCTCTCATCCTGCCGGATTTCTTATTCAAGAAGCAGGTTGTCTTGGAATGAAGGTCGGGAATGCCCAGGTCTCCCTCCAACACGCTAATTTCATAATTAACAAGGGGAATGCTACTGCTCGAGATGTGATTAGTTTAATAGAAAAAGTCAGGAAAAAGGTTGAAGATAAATTTGCTATATCCCTGGAGTTAGAACTAGAGGTAATCTAGTCCCTTAATGAACTAGGAATTATATCGTCTACCGAAGGATATTTTCTGAAGGAGCCTTATAGGAGCAACCATAACGAAGCTTCGAGTTGAGGATAAAGAAAAATATACTGTTTGAGGAGCAAAGCGAGGAGTTTATATTTTTCCCGAAACGAGAAGCTGAGTAGAAATAATAAAAAGCTACTATACAGCGACGGAAGAAATTGTCCTGAGGTATTCCTTGATGCTTCTTTACCTGTCATGGCCAGGAGTCCGAAAGAGGACGAAGCAAACTCGAAACAAGTTTGGCAACCTAATCATAGAAAAAATTGGGTGAGAGTGAGAGAGAGAACAGTTTTATCCTTTTCTCAGAGAAAAAGAAGGAAAAGGGTAAAAATTCTTATATTTTTGGTTATTTTGTGTGTATTAGGATGGGGAATGAGGAGATTCCTTCTCACTGCCCCTTATTTTGAAGTTAAGGAAGTTGCTGTTCAGGGGAATAGTAGGCTATCAAATGACCAGATCCTGGGGTGGGCTAACGTTCCTTTCAAGAGGTCTATCTTTGCTGTGAATATCAAAGAAATATCGCAGGCAATAGCTTCAAAATCGCAAATCAAAAGAGTAGAAATCAGGAGAATTCTTCCGGCAAAGGTCCTTATTGTAGTGGAGGAGAGATTGCCCTTTGCCTGCTTAAGCAGAGGGAAGGAACTTTTTGAAGTATGTGATGATGGCGTAATCATAAAGAAAACAATAGATTCGATGAATCTTCCTGTAATTAGGGTGGCTAGTTCTTTTTCTCTGGAAAAAAAGCTGAGCTGGGAGGTAAATATTTTACTTATGGCTCAACAATTAGGGCTTCCTTTTTTCCAGCTCGATATAAGAAATAGACATACTCTGGTGGGAATACTGGAAAGCGGGATTAAGATTTACTTGGGGAAGGGTGAGTATCTGGATTATTTTTCTTATCTTCCTTCTCTTCTGGAGGTTTACAGAGAAAAAGAAAAGGGTGTTAAATATATAGACATTCGTTTTAATGAGCAAATTATTGTAGGAGAGAATTAAATTGGATGAACTTGTAGTGGGGCTAGACATTGGAACTACTAAAGTCTGTGTTCTTATAGCTAAAATAAGGGAAAAGGAGGAATTTGAAATCCTGGGTATAGGGACAGCTCCTTCTCAGGGAATAAGTAAAGGGGTGGTTACCGATATTAGTAAAATTTCTTCTATGATTGATGAAGCTACCAAGAAAGCAGAGGTCCAAGCAGGATTGAAGGTAAAGCGGGTATGGGTTAGCATCGCCGGTAACCATATTCAGGCAGCAGACAACCAGGGTTTTGTTAAGGTAGAAAAAGAAGACAAAGTAATTACCGCTAAAGATGTAGAAAAGGTATTGCAGGAAGCCTCGCATATTACTCTTCCTTCAGATAGAGAGATTATTCATATTCTCCCCCAGGAGTTCATTATTAATGGGCGAAATGAAGTTAAAGAGCCCATCGGTATGAATGGAACAACCCTGGGGGTAAAGGTGCATATTGTTACCGCTTCTTCCAGCTCTCGCCAGGATATTGAGACTAGCGTGAAGCAGGTGCAGTACGAATGTGAAGGGGTAACTCTTCAGTGCCTGGCTTCGGCTATGGCCACTCTTTTCCCGGATGAGGAAGATTTAGGAGTGGCTCTTCTGGATATAGGAGGAGGAACCACTGATTTGGCTATATTTTTGAAAGAGGGAATGAGATTTACCTACGTTTTAGGCGTAGGAGGCAACCACATCACCAATGATATTGCCGTGGGTTTTCATACCAGCCATCAGGTAGCTGAGAGGGTAAAAATAGAGTATGGCTGTGCTTCAGAAAGTCTTCTTAAAAGAGGAGAAAAACTGGAGATAGAAGGAGTGGCAGAAAGAGGAATCTCCAGGATTGGACAGGACGATTTATTTGAGGTAATTGAGCCGCGTGTAGAAGAGATGTTTGAGCTGGTCGATAAAGAATTAGTGAAAAGCGGTTATAAGGATTTAATAACAGCGGGAATGGTGCTTACCGGAGGATGCTCTCTATTAAAAGGAATCAAGGAGAAAGCAGAAGAAATAACTGGCCTGCCCACAAGGATAGGCTATACTCATATGAAGGAGCCAGAGGAACTGGTCAGTCCAGTCTATGCTACTGTGTTAGGTTTAATTCTCTATGGTATCAAGAGAAGAGGAGAGCTTACCCACAAGGAGAGGATTGAAGTGAGAATTAAGGAATGGTTAAAGGATTTCTTCTAAAAAGTACCTCAGGACAATCTCGTATGTCGTATATCGTATATGGTATATCGTAAGAAACTCTGAAACACACAACACAATACCATTCACGCACTTTTTCTTTTCGATATACGATATACTATATCCTATATACGATTAAGGAATGTCCTTCGGTAGCGATGTGAATTCTTATGGTCATAATGAATAATAAGCCGATAATAGGTCTTACGATGGGGGATGCTGCTGGGATAGGTCCCGAGATCATTGTTATGGCTCTTCTTGATAAGAGAGTGCGAGACATTTGTAAGCCTTTGGTGATCGGGGATACAGGTATAATCAGGCAGGCTCTACAGATTATCAACAGAAGAGCCACGGTAAGGAAAATAGCAGAGATAGGGGAAGCTCACTTCAAGAAAGATGTGATGGAGGTTATCGATTTAGACAATCTTGATTCTGAGTTCATTGAAAGAGGAAAAGTTAATCCTTTAGCGGGCAAAGCAGCCTTTGAATACCTTCAATACGCTGTTAGTATGGCTTTAAAGAAGGATATTGGAGCTGTAGTTACTGCTCCCTTGAATAAGGAAGCCCTCAATAAGGCAGGATACCACTATCCTGGCCATACGGAGATTTTAGCTGAGCTTTGTGGCGTAAAGCAAATATGTATGATGTTGGTAGTGAGGGATCTGCGGGTAGCCCATGTAAGTTGGCATCTTTCCTTAAGAGAGGCTTGCAATTTTCTGAGTAAAGAAAGAATTCTTACTACCCTTAAACTGGGCCTGCAAGCGGTAGGAAAAATGGGTATAGTGAAGCCACGGGTAGCTGTAGCTGGGCTCAATCCTCATGCTGGTGAGAGTGGTTTGCTAGGGGAAGAAGAGATAATCCATATTATTCCTGCTGTTAAAGAGGCTCTCTGCCAGGGGATAGATGTAGTAGGGCCCATTCCACCGGATACACTTTTCTATAGGGCTAAGAAGGGAGAGTTCGACCTGATTATCGCTATGTATCATGACCAGGGTCACATTCCTCTAAAAATGCTCGGATTTTTTGAAGGAGTCAATATTACTCTGGGATTACCTATTATTCGCACTTCTGTAGCTCATGGCACTGCCTTTGACAAAGTCGGTAAGGGCACAGCTTCTCCTGAAAGTTTGATTAAAGCTGTGGAGTTGGCTGTTCAATTGGTGAGTGGTTAATTGGTGAGTGGTGAGTGGAATGAATGAACGAATATAGTTTTGAAAAATTAGAAGTGTATAATTTATATGAAATGACATAAATAATTGCGCATCCCTTGTAGCGACTTCATTTATGAAGCCAGAAAATTAGCGGGTTTGATGAATCAAACCTCTACAGATAAGCGAAAATATATAAGACGTTTCATATAGCAAGAGAATATAGAAAAAAATATACAAGTTAACCTATAAATTACCTAAAGAAGAAAAATATAATCTTATCAATCAAATACGCAGAGCAGCTGTATCTTTAACTAATAACATAGCAGAAGGACATGGAAGATATCATTATCAGGAAAACATACAGTTTTTAAGACAGTCCAGAGGTTCTCTTGAAGAATTATTAGATGAAACGACATAAATAATTGTGCATCCCTTGTAGCGACTTCATTTATGAAGCCAGAAAATTAGCGGGTTTGATGAATCAAACCTCTACAGATAAGCGAAAATATATAAGACGTTTCATATAGATGACTTAAATATTTGTATTGATGAGAATTATATAGACAAAAATTATGTTGATGAACTTAAAGAAGAAGGATATATTCTTCTAAAAAACTGAATGGTTACATTAAATATCTAAGGAATAAAGTTAAGTCCAATTAACCATTTAACCACTCACTAATTAACCAACAGGATGGAGGAAAGGAGACAGTTAAAGATGGCAAATGATATTAAAGATGCAGGATTAGCTCAAAAGGGAAAGAGTCGTATTCAATGGGCAGATTCAATGATGCCTGTTCTGGGTTTAATCAGGAATAGATTTACTGAGGAACAGCCCCTGAAGGGAATAAAAATAGCTGCTTGTCTGCATGTAACTTCCGAAACAGCTAACCTGGCCAGAACCCTAAAAGCGGGTGGAGCAACGGTTCGTCTTTGTGCTTCCAATCCTTTATCTACCCAGGATGAGGTGGCTGCTTCTTTAGTGAAGGACTATGAAATCGAAGTTTTTGCTATTAGAAGTGAGAATAGGGAAACTTATTATTCTCACATTCACAGTGTTCTGGATATTAACCCTCATATTACTATGGATGATGGAGCGGACCTGGTTTCTACTATTCATTCAGAAAGAAAGAATTTGGTCAGTGAAATTATAGGAGGAACGGAGGAAACCACTACCGGGGTAATTCGCCTGAGGAGTATGGCCAAGAAAGGCGTCCTACAATATCCCATTGTTGCCGTAAATGATGCTGACACCAAGCATTTTTTTGATAATCGCTACGGAACAGGTCAATCCACTATTGATGGAATTCTGCGTGCCACCAATATACTTTTGGCTGGTTCTGTCTTTGTGGTTTGCGGATATGGCTGGTGCGGGCGAGGAATAACTATGCGAGCCAGAGGGATGGGAGCTAAAGTAATAGTTTGCGAAGTAGACCCTTTAAGAGGACTAGAAGCGAATATGGATGGTTATTCAGTAATGCCTTTAATGGAAGCCTGTCTAAAGGGAGATATCTTTGTTACCAGTACGGGTGATAAGAATGTTATCAGTAATGAACATTTTAAAGAGATGAAGGATAGAGCTATAGTGGCTAATGCAGGTCACTTTAATGTGGAGATTAATCTGGGTGGTTTAGAAAAGCTTGCAGTGGAAAAAAGGAAGATAAGAAGAGATATTGAGGAGTTTACACTGAAGAATGGGAAAAGGATAAATCTATTGGCAGAAGGCAGACTCATCAATCTAGCAGCAGCAGAAGGTCATCCCTCCATGGTTATGGATATGAGTTTTGCTAATCAGGCGCTCTGCTCTGAATTTTTAGCTAAAGAGGGTAGAGATCTAAAAAAGAAGGTTTATCCTGTTCCTGCGGAAATTGATAAACAAATTGCCCAGTTAAAACTAAAGAGCATGGGAATCAAAATAGATAAATTAACCCAGGAACAAGAAGAATATCTTTCCGCATGGGAAATGGGAACATAAAGGAGCATAGAAATGATAGCAGTAGTAGAAACAGGAGGAAAGCAGTATCAGATTAGTCCTGGTTCTATAATAAGAACAGAAAAATTAAAGGCCAAAAAAGGAGAAGAGGTAGTACTGGATAAGGTTTTGATGCTCAAGGAAGATGATAGTAAGGCCCTTGTTGGCAATCCTTTAATAGCCAAAGCCAGGGTGACAGCGGAAGTACTGCGGCAGGACAGGGCAAAGAAAATTATTGTTTATAAGTTCAAGCGGCGTAAGAATTATCACCGTAAATATGGTCATCGTCAGGCGTTTACTGAGCTAAAAATAAAAGAGATTCAACCCGGGGAAAAGAACTGAGATTTTGTGCAAGTGCTTAACCAAGTGCACTATGTAATGTCGTGGCGAGCCGGAGTAAATTTGCTGTCATTGCGAGGGACGAAGCAATCTCGGGTTATCTCGCTGCGCTTTGGGCTTTGACTTGAAACAGGCTGCGCAATATCCTTGTCATTGCGAGAGGAGTGAAGCAATCTCGTATTTTCTCAGAGAAACTCATTTGTTGTAAACTTTTTGGAGAGGTGGCTGAGTGGCCGAAAGCGGTTGATTCGAAATCAGCTGGACGCCGTGAGGTGTCCCGTGGGTTCGAATCCCACCCTCTCCGCCATGAATCGTATATCGTATTTCGTATGTCGTATATCGTGAAGAAAGAATCCCTCTCCCTGAGGGGAGAGGACTAAGGTGAGGGGGGACAAGTATTCGCTACGCGTTATATTGAGCGCTCCCAGGAAAGGTATACTTGCCGAGTGTTTTCTCATAAGGCGGTTAGAGCACAATTACCGTCATTGTAATAAAAATGCAATTTTCGTCATTGCGAGCGCAAGCGAAGCAATCTCGGTTTTGAAAACAGGATTTCCACAGGTCTGTTGTTGTGCTTCTTCTGCGGAAGAGTAAACAAATGGACCCCAGGAAACTAGGCAAGAAGATCAAGTTGGCCCGCGTCGAACTTGATATAACTCAAACTCAACTTGCCGAAAAAATCAATGGCAAACAGAAAAGCATTTCTGGTTATGAAACCGGGGCCACACTACCCTCCATACGGACTCTAATCAAAATCGCCAAAGTCCTCAAAAAACCAGCTAGTCATTTTTTGGATGAATAAGGTGGATGTATCCCAATTTTTTTAGTGCTACCAATGTGAAAAAAATTTGCTATATTTAGAATAGAACTCAATAAAAGGATAATAAATGCCTGAATTTTGGACAAAACAAAAAGAAATTGAATTTTTCAATAAAGCAAGGAAACTTGCAACACCTGAAAAACTTTTCTATTTTAGCGACGACTCACGTTACTACGCCTACTGGCCGAAGCAATACAAAGGTACAAAGTCAACATTGCAAAGCAGAAATGCTCTTATTGGCAAATTTACAGAAAAATATTCGGTGGATTTGCTTCAAAAATTTGCCACTTCCAAGAAGCTTCACGCGGTTCAAGGTGTAGTTTGCAATGAAATTGGTCTTACTGCTCGATCTCCGTGTGATGTGGCCTTATGCAAGAAAAGACAAAGGGAACAGTCGGCTAAGAACATAACTGCAATTTTTGAAGTGAAGATGTCGATTGTCTGGAACTGGGAATTAAGAAATAATGAATTGATTTGTCTGGGTGACTTCAAAACTCACAAGGGCAATCCAGGACTACTTCGTTCAGATTCAATGTTAAAAGCAATTGGAAAGAGCATTAATATACGCGTTTCCAATTATAGTGCTTCGCCAATTCCGATAATTATTCTTGGAAACACACCAATTACTGAAAGTTATGTTACAAAAGTTGATCATCTTTATGATGCAGGAATAATCCAAGGGTTCTGGTCTGTTAATCCGAAGCCTTTAGATAACAATGGTGAGAATATAAAGCAAACACCTCATAACGGCTTTATTAGAATGGATTCATATGACGAATTGAAACAAAAACTTGATGGTTTATTATCTGGAAGGCAGGAATTTTTTTCCAGCATGAAATCGAGGCGAGAATTAGGAAAAATTATTGAAATAGCGAACAAGGAACCTGATTTTGAAAAAAAGGGAGAAAAATTCTTATCTCTTATAAGGAAATAAAATGGCCAAAACAATACATTCACAAAGACGAACTGGCACTGAGACAAGTTCATTCGGAACTCCTGGACGCTTCAACCATGATTCGACTAAGTTTTATAAAAGTAGGTTATATGAGGGCTTAAGAAATAGAAAGGAAATAAAGTATGTTGAGAACGATATTTCTGAAAAGAATCTAAATAAGATTTTTTGTAAGTCCAGCGAAAAAATGGATGAATTGCCTGATAATAGTGTCCATTTGATGATCACATCACCGCCGTACAATGTATCCAAAGAATACGATAATGACCTAAGCCTTACGGAATATCTTGAATTATTGAATACTGTTTGGCAAGAGACATATCGTGTTTTGGTTCCAGGTGGACGTGCATGTATCAATATTGCCAACCTCGGTAGAAAACCATACATTCCCCTCCACAGTTACATTGTAGAGGGAATGCAAAGCATTGGCTATTTAATGCGTGGTGAAGTAATTTGGGACAAGGCTTCGAGCGCCAGTCCATCAACTGCTTGGGGAAGTTGGCTTTCAGCAGCGAATCCTGTCTTAAGAGATATCCATGAATATATTTTGGTTTTTTCCAAAGATACTTTTTCAAGGAGAAAAGAAGGTAAGAAAAACACAATCAAAAAAGAAGAATTTCTGGAATGGACAAAGAGTGTATGGACATTTCCAGCCGTTTCAGCAAGACAAATCGGACATCCTGCTCCCTTTCCAGAAGAATTACCCCATCGTCTGATTCAGTTATATACTTTCAAAGGAGATGTTGTTCTAGGTCCCTTTGTGGGAAGTGGATCAACCTGTCTCTCGGCAATAAAAGATAAACGAAATTATGTTGGGTATGATATTAATCCTGATTATGTAAAATTGGCAGAAAAAAGGATTTATGATTATACTGGACAATTGCGGTTATTTAGTGAAGATGATACTGGCTAGCCTGCGCATGAAATGGACAAAAATGTTGTCCCTCATTTCCACTTTTTGAGTGTGTAGTGAAATCACGTTACGGGGACATGTCTCTTCGCGTTTTTACGGGTTATGCAGATTTTAAACCGCAGAATAAAGGATATCTAGCATGGATACTAACGACATCATAAAACAAGCCTTACGAATTCGTGATGAAAATATGGAGTTATCAAACGAGCGTTATAAGGAAATTGGTCCATATGTGCAGGCGTGTGAATTTATAAGAAATTTTGCCGGTGCTAAATCTTCATTCTTTGCACGCATTGAAGCTATTGCAGGTTACGGTGGGGAAGGGCGTGCTAACTATACAGCTGCCATTATTGATTCATTTGTAAAGTATATTCAAGCTGGTCTCCATAAAGAAATTTCAATAAAAAGACAAGCACAAATTGATGTTGTGTCTGATTTACTAGAACAAGCGCATTTATTACTTGAACAAAAGAAGATTCATCCTGCAGCTCCTATTGTACTCGCAGGAGCTGTACTAGAGGAATTTCTACGAAATTGGATTGAAGACCAAGAATTGACCATAGGTTCCAAGAAGCCATGTATTGATTCTTATTGCAAAGTACTAAGACAAGGTGAAATAGTAACAAAACAAGATGTAAAAGATATTACATCATGGGCAGGCATACGAAATCATGCTGCACATGGTGAATGGGATGAAGTATCCGATCGTTCTCGGGCGAAGTTAATGTTGGAAGGTATTAATCTTTTTATGAGAAAATACGGGAGTTAATATTGATTGTAATAAAAGATAAAACATCAACGACTTTCGGAAAAAATAGGGGCAACGGGTTTTCCTCATCATGTTACTCAAAGGGGAAGTTATCAGCAATGTATTTTTGAAGATAAAGATGGTTTCATAAGTAGAATGGAGGTCTGCTTGGGCGGCAACTAAAGGATTTGTCTCGCGGGAGATGTCGTTAGAATCAATAAATGGGTGCTGTCCCTATTAGTTCACTCCGAGCCTAGCTTACGTGGACGTCGAAAATTCCGATAGTAGGCCACCACAGCTCATACGATGGGTGTTAGAAGGAAAAAATTATGACAGAAGAACCGAAAGAGCTTCCAATAGCTAAAGTGGACTTCCCTGATGCTCAAAAGCTAGCTGATTTAGCAGCTATAATTCAAGACCTTAGAGCAATAACGCAAACTTGCTCACGTCTTAAGGGCCTCTTAGATGAAAATTCAAAAGACAGTATTCTAATTGAAAGCTTATGGGTATCAGCTTTAATTAAATATGCTAGATGTTTTGCAAGCGGCAAAAGATTCGGTTTATCAGAAGATATTTATCAAAAATTACAGGGAGAACCTATTAAAGCTCATCAGTTTTATATTGATTTAAGAAATAAACATATTGCTCATTCAGTTAATCCGTTTGAGCAAATGGAAGTCGGACTTGTCTTATCTTCTACAAATGAATCGGAAAAGAAAATAATTGGTGTTTCAACTTTAGCAATGCGGCATATTGTTTCTGATAAAGAAGGAGTTGATCAATTAGGTTTGCTCTCAAAAATAGCTCATGATAAAATAAGCTCTTTGGCCAAAAATACGGAAGAAAAGGTGTTAGAGGAAGCGAAAAAGATCCCAATCGATGAATTGTATAAAATAGCACGACCTCGTTTAGTAGCTCCTGGTCCTGATTTAGCTAACAAACCTAGAATTTGACTGGGATCAAAATATTTAACAATAACTTTTTAGCAGCTCAATGCAGCGGATTTACTCCACCGTTTCGCGTCTCCGCAAAACCACTGATCTAGAACGTTAGCAGCATGCTTAGGAGAGATACAACAAAAAACGATTAACCATGTTTAATGATATTGTCACTTTTCTAAAGAGCAATTTATCTTGGTTGAAAGATTTCTTTACAATAATATTTGTTTTTGCTGCTACGGTTGTAGCTATTTTAACATATCGTCGGGCGAAAGCGACCGTTCTTCAACCAATAAGAAATGAAGTTATTAAGAAACAATCCCAGATATTGAGTGAATTACTGAGTTTTCTTTCCGAATATGATGATAGTATAGAAGACGGTCTTGATTACGTTGATCTTGCAGTAAGTAATACAGCCTTGTCTTTAAAGGAATTAGGATTTATTTTTAAGCAGGATGAGAAAATCAATAAGAATTTGGAAGATAATATTCAGGGTTGGATTCCATGTGGCGAAAGCAAAGTCTTGAAAGATATGAAAATTGTAGGAATATTTGATGACGAGAAAAAAGATAAAGAAGATCTAAAAAATATTGGAAAAGAACGCTATGACAATGCTAAGAAAGGAATAATTGAAATAGATAAAATTCATTTGACAACTAAACATAATGAATTTATGAAAAGGTGGTCAAATTTTTCAGGCAGTCCGTTTTTACCATTGAATATTAAGAAAGTCTTAAAGAAGATATCTCAAGAAATAGCGATTAATCTAACTGTAAATCTGAAAAGTGTATTAGAAGAATTTATTAAAGATTACTGTGTTAGACATTTCGGTGGAAAAAATGTTTCCAAATTTTCACCAATAGGCGTTTATAACGAATTTAATCACAACCGTATTCACCATCGACAGAACATTGTAATTTTAAAGAATGAAATCAGAAAATATTTACGAATAGATGAAAAATGGTAAAATTATATTTGGTGCATAAGAAATCGCTCCACCTAGTCCTCAACCGCACAGCGGTTTCGGACTAGTGAGCTTGGTGTTAGATTTTTTTATTTAATTCGATCAAAAGAATCAGAGAGAATATGAAGATACCAAAGACAATTGAAGATATTGAGAAATTAATAAAACATGAAATTCCTGAGAGCTTGCACTTAGATTATAAATCAAGCCCTGCCCTTTTAAAAAAGAAAAAGGATGAAATCTGTAAGGATGTATCTTCATTCGCTAATGCTGATGGAGGTATTTTGATATATGGGGTTAAAGAAATAGATAATATTCCCTCTGAAATTGATGAAGGTATTGATAATAGGGAAATTGATCGTGAATGGATTGATCAAATACTTTCTTTTAACATAACACCACCTATAGAAGGTTTAGAAATAATCCAAATTCAATTAAATAAAAACAATTCCCTATATGCATTGAAAATCCCTAAGAGTTTTCGTGACCCTCATCAAGCCCCAGATAAGAAGTACTACAAAAGATATAATTTTCGATCTTCTCCAATGGATCATTATGAAATAGAGGATCTTAGAAATCGTAAGTTTCAACTACCGCCAGTGGTTAATGTCGATATTGAACTAGAAGGTTTTATTTTTAGACTAATCGTAGAAAATATAGGCAAGCAAGTTGCTCATCAGGTAAAATTCAGTTTCTCAGATGGTTTCAAATGGCCGAAGGAGCCTTTACCTGCCGGATTGAAAAAAGGAATAAAATATTTTCCACCGGGTCGAAAATTTAGCTACCCCTATGCAAGTTCAGCTGGAGTTTTCGAGGAAGGTAGTCAGGTAGCAAAAGTTTTTGAAGTACGTGTCTCATACCTTCATCCCCAGAATAGGAATAGGATTAATGAAAATTTCCACTTCGATCTAAACGACTATCTTGGGGCCTCAATCAAAAAAGACAGCCTAGAAGAGATAGCAAAATCATTAGAAAAATTATCTGACATAAAAAGAGTACTAGAGAAACATAACAACTACATGAAGTAACTGGAATGCATTGCACGACTTACCGGGTCAGACCTTTCAGTAACATCATTAAGAAATATAAAGCACTTGTTATCCAATGATGAACCATTCGAACCAATAGATATGAGGCACTGCGATTACGATGTAATTCAAGAGGCCCTTAGTATTGATTTACAAATGGTTTTTCGAATTTATCAATATTTTAACCAAAATGATGAGGACCGAGATATAAAGGACATAGAAGGTATGACTGATGAGCTCATTGAGAAGATTAATCGTTACTCTAAAACCTAACAACTGGATCAACTCGGACTGGTAAAAGCTGGCGGTTTTTCTAGCCGGTTATCCGGATCGTTGGACGGATTATTATTTTAGATCAGGGAAGGTTTAGGGCACGACGCAAAAGTGCGGAGCAGGGTAGCTTTGGCAGCCAATCTCGAACGCCTTTTTGGCGGAAAGGAGGGACTGTCATGGTAGAAAACGTGTTCGACAGGAAGACTTTGCTTTTCCCTGTTGCCTTGGTTCTTGTTAGCTGGCTCACTTTTATCTGTGGTGTTTATGTGATTGAACCCATTTGGTTAAAGCTTGTGCTTTTAACAGCTGCCAGGGTCCTGCCCTAAGCCTTTCCTACAAGAGGATACCGGCGGAGATTGGAAGAAATAGTAAAATGTCTAACCAACCGCCACAGCAAACTGTGACCGCTGACACGGTCCCAGTCGCTGAGCATGGACGTTAGGCATGAATAATAAGGAGGGAAGAATGTATTCAAGAGTTCACAAAATGTTAATTGTAATAACAATGACTTTCGTAGCCCTAACGGTTCAATCTGGTATTCTTTTTGCTGCTTATGAGTTTTCAGGAAGGGGACAGCAGGTAACTCGAAAGTTCACATTACAGCCGGGCTTGTATGTCTTTGGTATGAAGCATACTGGAACAAGCAATTTCGTTATCAGACCAATGAGCACAGACGGCGGAAAATATAGCTCATTGGTCAATGAAATTGGCCGTTTTGAAGGTTCGACAGCATTTAGCGTTAGAGAAACGACAACCTTTCTTCTTAATGTAGACGCAGATGGAAATTGGTCAATTTCAATAGGAAAACCAGGCAGAGATCCTCATGCAAGATATATCAAAGGAGTAGGCAAAAAGGCAACAAAACTTATTGCACTAGAGGAAGGTCTTTACATTTTCAAAATGAAGCATTCTGGCAAAAGCAATTTCATAATTCGCCCTTACAGAAGCGATGGACGACGCTACTCATCTTTGGTTAATGAGATTGGACACTTCAACGGCTCAAAAGCGGAAACTTTTACGAAAGGAGAATATCTCTTTCAAGTTGATGCTGATGGACAATGGGGAATCACCATAGAAAAACAATAGAAGAAGATACTGGCATGCAAGCCCCTAATGGGGAATAAATATTGCCTAACAAAACGTTCCACCTGACCGCTATTCCGCTGCGCTCCATAGCAGCCCGTGAGCTTTGAGGTTATACGCTTTGAATAATTCTATTATTTTTGCAGAGATTCTACTATGAGCTACGATTTTTCCCAATTAAATGACAAAGAGTTTGAGATTCTATCTGTTGATTTACTTTCTATAGTTTTTGGAAAGAGAATCGAGAGATTTAAACCAGGAAAAGATGCAGGTGTTGACGGTAGATTCTTTGCTGATACTAATAAAGAGATTATCCTTCAAAGTAAACACTACTTGAAGTCAGGCTACAAGAAGCTCATCTCATCTATTGAAAAAGAAATAATCAAAATAAGAAAATTAAAACCCGACAAATATATATTTGTCACTTCTTTGCCTTTGTCAAGAAATAATAAGAAAGAGATAAAAAAATTTGTTGCCCATTTATTAAAAGGGATGATGATGTTTTTGGCCAAGAAGATTTAAATGATCTTATTTCTACAAACCCAAAGATTGAAGAAAAGCATTTCAAACTTTGGATTTGTAGTACGACTGTCTTCAATAGAATTCTAAATAACGCAATTAAAGGCAGAAGTGAATTTGAAATCGAACAAATCAAAAAGAGGGCATTTAAATATGTTCAAACTAGAAGCCACAACGATGCCTTGAAAGTTCTCGATAAGAACAACGTACTTATAATTTCTGGTGAACCAGGAATTGGAAAGACAACCTTAGCAGAAAATCTTTGCCTTCAATATGTAACAAAGGATTATGAGTTTTTTGATATCGAAGAATCTTTAAGTGAAGCTGAGAATGTTTATAAAAAGGGGGAAAAACAAATTTTTTATTTCGATGATTTCCTTGGAACCAATTATTTTGAAGCAATTGAAAATAAGAAAGATTCTCATATAATTAAATTCATGGAGAGAGTGAAAAACGATAAAACCAAGAAATTTGTTTTAACATCAAGAACAAATATTTTGAATAGTGGCATTTTATACAGTACTATTTTTGCAAATAAGAAAATCCAAAAGAATGAGTTTCTTCTTACTATTGAAAAATTAAGTAATTTAGGAAAAGCAAAAATTCTGTATAATCATATTTGGCATAGTAAATTAAACGAAGAATTTATTGACGAGCTTTACAGAGAAAAACGCTACCGAGACATTATCAAACATAAGAACTTCAATCCCAGATTAATTGAATTCATCACTGACGTGGATGTCTTAACCGTTCAAGCAAGCGAATACTGGGCTTACATATTAAAGACACTGAAAAATCCCCGAGATATTTGGAATGATTGTTTCAAATATCAAAATAATGCATTTGTTCGAAATCTTGTGATTTTAACTGTTTTTAATGGTGGACAAATTTCAGAAAAAGATTTGAGAAGAAGCTTCTACAAAATAATTGATATTGAAGAATTAAAGAATGAATCTAACACAGAGAAAGATTTTGAATCAGTTGCTCAATTAGCTACCAAATCTTTTTTAAACAGGAATAGAACTTCATATACTGAAAGTTATTCATTGTTTAATCCATCAATAACGGATTTTATATTAAATGAATATAGCAAAAATACTAATAAAGTAATTGATATATATAAGTCTCTATATTCAGTAAAATCATTGGAAACATTGCTTTCTTTGGCTAAAGACAAAATAGTTCCGTCAGATGCTTCGGCTAAAATTTTAGATGAGTTATTTACCTATGCCTTTGAAAAGGAAAAAAGTTACGATTATCTTATTCATATCTCTTCTTTATTTATTAATAATGCTGACAAGAAAAAGAAGAATATTATTCGATTATTAACCAAAATCATAACTTCGCCATTACCTATTAATGAATTTTCAAACTTTTTAAAATTACTTTCAGAGTATGAACAAGATTTAAATATTGTAAATTTTGATTTTTTGTTAGATACATTCAAGGATAGATATTTAGGATATGATGAAATAGAAGATTTGACTGAATTTTTGCGTATTCATTGTATTGAAAATCCGAAGCTATTTGATGAATTGAGAAAACAAATTGAAAATTATTTGTCTGATATTTTAGACAATGTAACGAATGATATTGATTTATCAAATTATATTGATTCTCACGAACAATATGATGGTGGAAGCGATATGAATGTACGTGAAGACTCCATCTTAGAAGATATTGAAGATTCTCTTTTGTCTTATATTAGTGGATTAAATTCTAATCTAGTAGACAAATTAGATTTAGATATTCCATATATAGCCAACCAGGTTGACATAGATGAAATGGTATCTGATTATCTTAAATCAATGGAACATGAACTGGACGATTATCGTAATTATGGTGGTGACTTCAAAGATCTTGACAACGATATAGATGACTTATTTGAAAGATCTTAATATTGCAATTATATTAATCAAATCTATAATAGCGTATAACACGTCGCTGCACCGGAAACTGCCACGCATACGGTTCTTTAGGTTAGGAAGTAATTCAATTGTGGCAGTTCCGGTGAGCTCCAGGCTGTTATGTACAAGAACGATCGGTTCTAGAGAGACAATACTTAATTATTATGGTTCCAAAGGTTAAAACCAGAACTGTTGAAGTATAACGTCCTGAACAAAATCCTATGTACTATCCAAGAGTGCTTTCTTTAACGTAAATCTCAAAGATATTGTTTCTTAGCCTTATTTTGTGTATGCGCGATTTTGGGATCCAGATTTTCATACCATTATCAACTAATATGGCCTTGTCAGTTTCGTGTAAGATTCGCACTCGGGCCCATATGTATTTTTCTTTGGGATACAAAAGACCGTAAATACTGAATAGCCAGAGCATAGGATTACCTCCCTCCATACTGGCACGCTCTTATGGCAGTCTTCTTAGTGATATTTAGGCTCTTGGCTATTTGTTGGTAGGACATCCCTAATAAACGCAATTGGGTTGCTTTTTGGGATAGTTTTTGATATAAATAGGGTTGGTGGACAGGGAGTATTTTGATGTGTGCGGTTATTTCACCAAAAGTTCGAATTGGTTGCGACCGCGCCCGCCATAAATCGTATATCGTATTTCGTATGTCGTATATCGCAAGAAAAGAAGCAAAGATAGAAGAAATATGGGATTCGAAGCCGACCCAAACGCCTCTGGTGGAGAGTTGGTGCGTGATGAGGAAAGAGCGCGTGAATAGCAACGGGTGCGAGAAGGTGAGCACCCCGAATGAGCAAAGCGAATCACAATGAGAGCGGCCGGCTTCGGAAGAGGAGTGAAACGACATACTCTTCGCCTGTCATTCAGACTGTGTCACAATTGAAGTTCGGTAGTCAAAGTGGAGGGGAAAGGGCGAAAAAGCACAGATTACTGGGGTCTTCTCCCTATTCAGTCCCAATTTTGGACCCAAAGTGGGGAATTTTTTCAAAAGAATCCCAAGAAATTGGATTGTGACACAGCCTGATTGCGAACATAGTGAAGCAATCTCGGTTTTGAGAGCAAAATTTCCACAAGTCTGTTATTGCACTTCTTCTAGAAAAGAGGAGCTGAATGGACGTAAGGAAGCCAGACAAAAAGATTAAATTGGCCCGAATAGAACTTGATTTGACTTAGACTCAACTTGCCGAAAAAATCAATGGCAAACAGAAAAGCATTTCTGGTTATGAAACCGGGGCCACGCTACCCTCCATACGAACTCTAATCAAAACCGCCAAAGTCCTCAAAAAACCAGCGAGTTATTTTTTGAATGAGTAGAGTGAAGAGAGAGTCTCGCAAGGCTAGAAGGAGGATGTGTCCCTAATGCTTGTTCTTTTATTTCTATTAAGCGGTTCCCCCACTAACGGTTCCTTGACCCATCTACCGATTGTGTATTGATACTCTGGGTACATGATAGAACTCTGTATCATAGTACGTGGTATGAAAAGGGGTGGAAATGAAACTATATTTTGCCGATGTTTTTCAAGTCTCACAAGACGCTCTTGACGATTATGGAGCCTTCAATATTTCTCTCATAACAGACCTGCCTCTATTCATTGACCCATTTTTTCTATTCAACAGTGATAAGAAAGAGTATCGACAGTTACATGACCATATAATTAATTACCTTCGATTTCTGAAAGGAAAATCGGAGAGAGGCGGAGTATCCCTTGGTTTATTGAAATCGTTGTACTGTTTTTCTGAAATATAAATATCTCCTATAGGTCTTAACAGAAAAAGAAGTGGGCTTTCCCAGGAGAATCCCAAAATCTTTCTTGAAAAACCTATCGAAAGCCTCTATCGATTTTACTCCCAAGAGAGCTCCGTAAAGTAGAGAATAGCAGACATCCTTAGAGTTAATTTGACGAGTATTCAGAGGAGCTAAATATTCTTCCATAACCGAGCCAAACTTTAGTTTCTCTATGAGATGGTTGTAGATTAAGATTCCCCCATACTGACAGATACAGCCTTTCGAGAGTCTTTTTAGATAAAACTGGTCAACTCTTGTGAGCATTAGAGATTTCTGATCTGAATTGTTGTTATTTCTCTGTGTAAAATTGGGTTTACTTTTCCCATTAAAAGAACAGTTATTGCTATTCCAGGTAAAGTTGAATTATAGCTACTTTCTTACTAGCTAAATCTTTCTCATAATACCGCATGAAGGGAAGTTTATGACAAAGAACAGTTATTTGCCCTCTTCGATTGATAATCTTTACATTAGCATTTACCGAGATAATTCGCTCGTTATGACTTTTAAACAAATAAGACATTTCTCTCATCTCTTTCTTCCAATTATATCAGAAGATTCTCTTGAGACGAGAGAAAAAATCAATCACAATAAATTATCAACCCAACTTATGCGGGTTTCAGAGGCTAAAATCCAGTTGTCCGTACCTCAGGAGTTGGAAAACTTGCTTGGCATGAAGATTTATCATACTGATGATGATTGGCAATCATTCTTAAAGTACATAAAACAGTAAATATTCAATTGACAAGTAGAAAATAGGGACAGCGCCCATTTTTTTGAGAGATTGAGTCGCTGTATGTAAAGTTGTGGCATGCCACGAATATCAAGAGCTGCGGCAATAGGCGTTCCCCATCATATTACCAAAATTGCCAGAAAGCCCCATCCCTTATGGGCGGGGAGGGTGTCACTCAGAGGGAAAATTATTAGCAATATATTTTTGAAGATAAAGATGGTTTCACAAGTAGAACGGAGGGGTTATTTGGGCGGCAACCAAAGTATTTGTCTCCCGGGAGATTTCGTAAGAATCAATAAATGGGTGCTGTCCCTATTAATGTCCTTAATGTACTATTTATAGAATGCATGTTATCAAGTATTATACATTAGAGGCATATTTTTTGACTATTTGGTATTGACAATGGTAGAATTATAAAGTATACTTATTTTATGAATAAAATAAATCAAAGGGGTGGAAAAATGGCAACAAGTGTCAAGACAGCAATTTCATTACATAAAAACCTATTTGACCAGGTCAGTGAGTTAGCAAACGAAATGAGCGTATCACGGAGTCGCTTATTTGCGCTGGCAGTTGAAGATTTTATTAAGAAAAATGAAAATCGTAAACTTTTGGAAAAAATAAACGCGGCCTATGGTGATCACCCAGATGATGAAGAAAAATATGTTTTGAATGCAATGAAGAAAAAATATAAAAAGAATATTGAGAGAGAAGAATGGTAATCGAACAAGGTGAAATTTACTGGATTGATCTTGGAGAACCAAGTGAATCAGAGCCAGGTTATCGCCATCCTCACATCGTGATTCAAAACAATTTGTTTAATTCCAGTAGAATAAATACGGTAGTGGTATGTGTTATTACATCCAACCTCAAAAGAGCGAAAGCCCCTGGTAATGTTCTTTTAGAAAAAGGTGAGGTAAATTTGCCCAAGAAAAGCGTAGTGAATATTTCTCAGGTTTATACGGTAAATAAGAGTGATTTAAAGGAAAAAATTGGCAAAGTATCCGAGAAAAGAATGCAGCAGATTTTGGATGGATTGCATCTGCTTATAGAACCAAGAACTGTTTGAAAAACCGAGAAAGCTTGCTAACAATGGGGTCAACCTGACCGCCAACAGCACGGCGGTTTTGCAAACGCTCTGCCCCGCATCAAGACTTGTGGTTTGTGTAGGTCAGGGTCCCGCATTGTTGGCGGCAGGTTACCCCCGCCGTTAGAAGGATAAGAGGCAAATGACAAAGGATGATTTATTAGTTCAGCTTATAGCAGCAAAAAATAGTTTTGTGCTGGGGTTGGCAAGTGTATATCTTCTTGCTCAAAAAGAAACTCATATTCTATTGGAACGTGGAAATGGGAAATTGGCGGACTATACAATACCTTTTAAGCAAGTTGCCCAATCGATGAGAGATCCCCAAAAACGGAAGGCTGATTTTAAAAATTTCAGCAAATTTATAATGAGAGCCATGTTCAAAGACTCATATGAAGTTCTGAAGGAGTATTGTCTTGTTACTAAACAAAATTCTAAGCGAATAGCCCAACCATGGCATCAGTTTTCAAGAATGATACGGAATTGTCTTGCACATGACTATACGTTCAAATTCAGTGACCATGACAAGAAAAAACTTCCGGTCACATGGAACGATATGACAATCACTGCTGATATGGATGGAGCAATATTGGCTTCAGATTTTATTGGGCCAGGGAAAATGCTTGATTTATGTCAAGACATTTATAGCTTTGCTGAAAGTTCCTTGGAATAATCTTCTAACAAGCGGATTCAGCGCTCGGCTCATCACCACCGCTGATCCTTAACGTTAGAAGGAAACATATTATAAAATGAATGAATTATCAAAATGGCGGGCAGAAGTAATTGAAAGAGCTATAAATGTAGAATGGCTGATCAATGCTATTATATATCAACACTACTTAAAGAAAACATTTAAAAACTTTCTTTTAGAGGTTCTTTACGACGAATATTTTAGCTTTGCTTTGAAAAGGCGAATTCTTGAGAAAATACTCTCCCAAATTGACGACAAGGATAATAAATCGAAAATCGACCAACTTAATAGGATTAATACTATCCGAAATTATTTTGCACACTGCAATCAGCAATTCTTTGAAGTAGGTGATGGCACAGGCAAGGTCCCTGATCCAAGAAAAACAAACAGAGCCATTAATTTTAGAACCTTATATGAAGAATTTATGTCCATTGTTGGTGACGTTGAACTCTGGTTATCTGAAATATTTAAGAGTATAGGTGGAACCTTAGAGAAAGAAAGAATAATTTGATAATTGAAAAACTTCTGACAACTCACTCCATCTGACCCTCCCCACGCGTTGTGCGGCTCGGGCAGCTGATTTTGAATGTTAGATGTAATTTAAGGGTAGTGTCAAAACTTCTATGAAAGAATATGAAAGATTGCCTAATGTTAAATTTCCTCTAATTGCCTGTCTGTCTGGACTTAGGCTTTCATAAGAGCCCCGTCCAGACAGGGAAAAAGGGGGAGGGAAAAGGGGAAAACTATGAAAACTCCGGTATCCCTTAATGTGAAAGGATTTTCTGTTTGATTTAGAGTGAAAATAGGCAAAAAAGGTCTTGTACTTTTGACAATACTAATTTAAGAAAAAGGAGAATAAAATGAGCGAAAAACTCTTACAGCTAATAAACCAACTAAAATCAGATAAAAGGCTTGTCTCATTTGACGAAGCATCTACAAAACAAGCTGTTATACTGCGTATCTTATCTTTGATTGGATGGGATACCTTTGATATTGATGAGGTCGTTCCAGAATATTCAATTGCTGGAAAGAAAGTTGATTTTTCATTGCGTCATTCAAACGCAAACAAAACATTTATTGAGGTAAAGAAAATAGGAGAAAATTTAGAAAGACATCAAGAGCAATTATTGAATTATTCCTTTCAAGAAGGGGTAAAACTATCAATTTTAACAAACGGAATTACCTGGTGGTTTTACTTGCCGCTGCATGAAGGTAGTTGGGAGCAAAGAAAATTTTATACAATCGAAATTTATGACCAAAATGCCGAAGAAATAGTAGGTCGATTTATAGATTATCTTGCAAAAGAGAATGTAATTTCAGGCAAAGCCATAACAAACGCCGAAGCTATTTATGAGAGCAGGCAAAAGAAATACTTAATAAAGGAAACGCTTCCGAAAGCCTGGAACAAATTAATTTCTGAACCTGATGAATTACTTATTGATTTGATTGCTGAAAGCACAGAAAAACTGTGTGGTTATAAACCTGACCACTCGACGGTTGAGGATTTCATTTCCGCCAACCTTTCAGAGATTGAGATTTCTCATCGGCCGGGGATAGAAAGGAAAATAGACTTACCGAGAAGAAAAGTTAGTACAGGAAAGATTGAAAGTTATATCGGCAAGTCGGTGACAGCATTCACTTTTAAGAATACAAGATATGAGGTGAGATTTTGGAAGGATATACTTATAAAAATATGTAACTTGATGAATAGTATCCATAGGAATGATTTTGAGCGAGTTCTTAGCCTTCAAGGCAGGAAAAGACCTTATTTTACCAAGAATGCCAATGAGTTAAGGATTCCCGAAAAGATAGAAGGCACAGATATGTTTGTAGAAATAAATTTAAGTGCAAATAGTATTGTAAAAATGTGTTTGGATGTTTTATCATTATTTGGTTACTCAGAAGAAGATTTTAATATCGAAGCGTATTGAATGTAGAGTAATAACGGAAGGACAGTTCTGAAAAACGGGAACCGGCTTAATATTTATTGACAAATAAACAAGAAAAATCATCTAATAATACGTTAGCTTGCTAAAAAACAGAGAGAATAAGGAGAAAACGTGTGAAATGTTTCAGACCTTATGGGACTCAGAAAAAAAATAATTTGTTATGACTTTGACTTGAAGTCTCCTCAAAAATAAATATAGTAAGATAAGGAGGAGGTTTCAAATGAGCGTAAAGAATAAACTATCTCCACAAGAGCAGCTGCGTATTTTCCTCGAAGGTCTTAAGGATAATGTAAAAATTGCAGAGATCTGTCGCAGAGAAGAACTCTGGCCCAAAGAATACTATCGGATCAAAGAAAAAGCTCTTTCTGGCGCCTTAGAAGCCCTTAAAAATTCCGGCAAGAAGAAAGATACTGAAAAAGCAAGACTTGAAAAAGAGACAGAAAGACTAAGGGATATTGTCCTCTCTCAAGCAGAGGAGATCAATCTTCTAAAAAAAAAGACCAACTGGGACTATTAGGGCCCATCTCTGGTTATAGATTGAATGTTTATCTTAAGAAAGAGCTGGTTGATATCATAGAAAATTCTTCTTTTCCGGCTAAGAGAGCCTCAATGGTATTGGGGCTGAAACCCAAGAGATTCTATTCCTGGAGAAGAAATTATTCGCTCTTTGGAATCGATGCTCTTATTGATGAAGAGCCGGTAGCCAAAGTGATACTAAACAAGCTCCTCAAAGAGGAAGAAGAGGCTATTTCTGATTATGCTCTTTCTCATCCTAAAGAGAGGCATCGAGAGATCCAGTTCAATCTAGATCAACAAGGAATAGCTACCGTTTCATTTTCCAGTGTTTATCGAAGACTAAAAGAAGAAGGTCTTATCAAAGAGCACCATCTGAGGATACCAAAACATAAAAAAGGGAAAGTAATTGCCACCTATGTGCACCAGATTTGGCTGGTAGATATAAGTTTCATTTCAGTAAAGAATAGTTTCTGGTATCTTATCGCAGTGATTGATCTCTATTCCCGATACATTGTAGGTTGGGATCTATCGGCTACAATGACTTCAAAGGATGTCCAGAAAACAGTCGACTTTGCTCTTTTAGAACACGGATTTTACGAAAGAGAAGATAAGCCCAAGATCCACTCTGACAATGGCTCTCAAATGAAGGCAAAGAGCTTCAAAGCATTCTTAAAAGACTTAGGAATGCTCAATGAATACTCTCGGCCTCATGTTCCGGAAGATCAGGCAGTACTGGAAAGATTCTTTAGAACCATTAAACAGGGTGAGGTCTATCACGAGAAATATGAGAATCACTATCAGGCTCGAGATGGAATCTCTAAATTCACTGATTACTATAATCACAGGCGTCCTCATCAGGGGATTGGGTTCGTAACCCCTTATCAAAAGTTAACCGGACAGGAAAAAAAGATTCTCAAAGAGCGAAAAGCAAGAGCAATTGTTGCTCAGGAAATTAGAAGAATTGAAAACAGAAAAATAGATACATCTATTAATGAGGAGATGACCTCAGTTAAAGATCCAAAAAAATTTCTGTTTAGGTCTGAAAGGGTCTGAAACAGTACATATATCGTATATTGCGAGAATTGAAGATATGGGTTTAGTTTTTTCTGAGTGAGAATCAATAAATGGGCGCTGTTACTATTTAATACAGAAGACGCTATCCGGGAGTCTTCTAATAAGCGGCAGGTCCGTACAAAGGAGACGAGGATAGAAAGGAGAAAATATGCTAGGTAAGAAGTTGGGTCTGGTGTTTTTTGTTCTGGGTGTTCTCTTTATAAACCTTTACACTACAGTACCTTTCTTATGGGCCCTGGTGGGTATATCTTCTGCTTATCCATTGGTGGTAACTGAAGGAGTGTTATCTACACTTCCAGCATTTGCACCACCCATTGGCGGAGCATTGCTTGTGGTTGGTGGTTTAATCTACGGACAAAAGGTAAGGAGGTAATCGAATGAATTTTCCAGTAACTCATCCTGTCTGGATGTGGCTTTACTTTGGTGCATTTGGTTCTACCGGTGCTATACTCTTCACATTAATTGTCTGGCATTGGGTGAGAATTCACGCACTAAGCAAAGGACACCAACGATCAGTCGCTATATGGAGCATGGTCGGTTATCTGTTCTTGTTCTTCGCAATGTGGTTTGCCTGCGGCATTGGTGGACCTCCAGGCAATATGTTAAGTTCTGATCCGGTCACACAAAATCTCTCTGCCGCTATCGGTGCAGCAGTCCTTTCCATGTTTTTCTCTGTACCGGGCTGGGCTTGTGTGTTGGTGAGTCAGCGAAAGATATTAAGAGACATTCAATCAGATAAAACAAATAAAAATAAATAAAATAAAATAGGGACAGCGACCATTTTTTTTTGACAGATTATCACTGTGTATAGACTGTGAGATGCCACAACTATCGAGAGCTGGGCAACAGGTTCCCCTCATTATGTTACTCAGAAGAGAAATCATTAGAAATGTCTTTTTGAAGATAAGAATGATTCCAGGCGATATCTAGGATGGTCTAGAGATTATGTTCGAAGAAACTTCCTGAAGATGTGGGTATATTTTGTCCCACAAGTAAGGCCGCACAGTGCCTTTGGTTACCGGCCACCTGCTCCGGAGGCTATCATTCCGTTGACTCTAACTTAACAAGTGATACTATTAATGAGGACAGGTCAGTCTAGTTTCTGAAAAAGAAAAAACATCTAAAAAATCAATGCATCTGACCGTTTCCCGCGCTCTATCGGGTTTTGGGAAACGGCAGGTGATTTCCAACGTTAGCAGTATCCGGGATAAGAGAAAAAGAGTGCAGGAGGAGACTATGAAGGACAACATTATATTGAAAACCCGATTTTGGCTCTTTCAAGCAGCCTGCCTGATTCTTTTCCTATTAGCGGCGCAGGGATGGGCAAGAGAGAACGAACTCTCTGTTTCGCGGGTCGATCCATCCATGGACAAGCGCGTGCAGGAGGCACTTGATAAAGCTGTGACCGAGTACAATGTTCCAGGCGCGATTTTAGCATTAGGAGACATGAACGGGAACACACGAATCTGGGCGAACGGCTTAGCGGAACTTGAAACGGAAAAGCCAATGACCAGTGACTTATATTTTATGATCGGAAGTGCCACAAAAACCTATACAGCCACGATGGTTCTTCAGTTGGTTGACGACGGGCTGATTAAGCTCGACGAACCGATCGGGAAGTACTTGCCTGGCCTCGTCCCTCGAGAAAATGAAATCGCTATCCGGCTCCTTTTAGGAATGCGAAGCGGTCTGGGTGATTATGGCCCAAATCCCGAATTTGAGAAATTTATGGAAACTAATCCTCTCCAGGCTTGTAAGCCGGAACAGCTTGTCAAGTTCAGCCTCGATAAGACAGGAGAGCCCGACAAGGAATTTTACTATACTAATGCCAACTATATCCTCTTGGGCATGTTGATCGAGAAAGTTACTGACAATTCTTTTTCTGACGAGATGCAAAGGAGAATTCTTCAGCCGTTGGGAATGTCTCATACCTTTATGCTCACGGAGATGAAAATGCCTACTCCTTATGCAAATGGCTATAGGTATGAGGAGGGGAAAGTGGTCGATGGGACCTATTCAATACATCCGTCCCTATTCTGGACTGCGGGCGGTATTGTTTCCACAGCTGCCGATCAGCTTATCTGGGCAAAAGCTCTCCTCGAGGGCCGGCTTCTGTCGCCACAAGCCCATTCAGAGCAGTTCACTATGAAACCGGCCTCAAGCCAGCTGGGCTTCTACGGCCTTGGGGTGATGAATATGAATGGACTAATCGGACATGGGGGTAATTACAACAATCTATATACCTCTTTTATTGGGAGATATCATGGATATGACTGCGTAATTCTGGTAAACGGCCAGACTGGAGATGCCGAAGAAAAAACCTTTAGGGCTAAAGCTATACTGCAAAAAGTCATAAAAGAGAGGGGATTGTAACCACACTGCTAACCTGTTGCTCCAGCCGATGGGGTTCCCGCGCGGCTGAGCATTTTCGTTAGGTGTTTTGAAATTAATGAGATGAAATTGAATTGACAGAGAAACCCGTCGGGCCATTATCAGTAGGCGGCGAAAGCTGAAAGAGAGGAATATCCCGGTTTTCAGAGGAACAGCACGGTGGATCGCAGGTTCTGCTGCCATTCTGATGTTATTATTCGTGTTCCTTCTGTCCATTATGATGAACCAGACCAATTTGGTTGAGCAGTTTTTCACCAGCATTACCGTGCCTTTACCGCTCATCTTGCTCCTCATTGTGCCGGTTATCGCAGCCATTCTTACACTTCTTACTATCCCTCTGGCTGTACTTGCTTGGCTGAAAAAACATTGGACATTCCAGGATCGGATACACTATACACTTGTTACAGCAGCACTTATTGCATTCATATGGTGGTTAAATTTTTATAACCTCCTTGGGTGGAAGTTTTAAAAAGACAGTGACGACTTAAACACCTGACCCGTCACTCAACCCGACCCGTGATCCACGGTCCGCGCAAAATAACGGGCCAGAACATAGGATTATCTCCTTCCGTACTTGCAAGCTCTTACAGCAGTTTTTTTGTTAGTGCTTAGGCTTCTGGCTATCTCTTTATACGACATTCCTAACAGGCGCAGTTGAGTTGCTTTTTTAGATAGTTTTTGATATAAATAGGGTTGGTGAACAGGGAGTATCTTGATGTGTGTGGTTATTTCACCAAAAGTTCGAATTGGTTGCGACCGCGTCCGCCATAAATTCGTATCTCGTATTTCGTATGTCGTATATCGTGAGAAAAGAGACAAAGAGAAAAGAACGTGGGATTTGAAGCCGAGTCGGGCGCATCCTGTGGATGAAAAGCGGGGGTAGCGAACGTCACCGGCTTCGAAGGGTTGCTGCGCGATGAATAAAGAGCGCGTGAATTGTAATAGGTGTGAGATGGTGAGCACCCTAAGTAAGCGAGAGCGAGGGGGGAAAAGGAGTCCCGATCCCTACGTCATAAGTTGAAGGGACAGAGATATCTAATGGATATTGAAGAAATCAAAGAAAAAGCAAAACTTGATAAATATGAAATTAGCTTTCATGCAGAGAAGGAAAGGTATGCCGAAGATATAACACTCTCTGATTTAGAAACGGCTATTTACAATGGAGAAATATTAGAAGATTATCCTAATGATCCAAGGGGACCCAGCTGTCCTGTTCTTGGTTATTCACAAAATCAACCAATTCACATTGTCTGTGGTTATGCACCTATGAAATGGATTAGAATAATAACAATATATATACCAAAACTGCCAAAATGGATTAATGAAAGAACGAGAGCCAAAGGAGATAAGATCAATGCATAAATATGGAGACTGTTCGTTTTGTGACGGGGAAGTAAAGGGTGATAGGGTTGAACTAGACTATCGCTATAAAGGAAAGTTATATATCTTTAAGGATGTACCGGCTGGGATTTGCCAGCAATGCGGCGAAAAATATCTTACTGCAAAGGTAGCCAAGGAGATTGAGCGGAGGATACAGACAAAAGAAAAATGGGATAAAACTATCTCCGTCCCAGTGGATGTCTTTTCTAAAAGAATAACGGTGTGAAAAACTGCAAAAAATCTTTGAAGACATAACGATATCTATATCGAAATAATTACAACGCTATGTTGGTAAGTCTGAAAATTGAAATTATCCAGCAGTACTTTCCTTAACGTGAATTTCAAAGATATTGTTTCTTAGCCTTACCCCGTATATCCGCGACTTTGGAATCCAGGCTTTCATAGCAGTTCTTTTATTGATATTTAAGCTTTTGGCTATTTATTGATAGGACATTCCCAATAAGTGTAGTTGGGTTGCTTTTTTGGATAGTTTTTGATATAAATAGGGTTGGCGGGTAGGAAGTATTTTAATATGGGCGGTAATTTCGGCGGAAGTTCGAATTGGTTGCAACCGCGTCCGCCATGAATTCGTTGCTTGTCGCTAGTTACTCGTTGCTCGTATCTCGTGTTCTCTCCTGAGGGGAGAGAGATAGGGTGAGGGAGACAAGTACCGCTATACACTATATTGAAGGTTCCCAAGAAAGGTATATTTTACCAAGTGTTTTCCCATAAGACGGCTAAAATGCAATTTGCGTCATTGCGAGCGTAAGCGAAGCAATCTCGGTTTTGAAAATAGTTTTTTCACAAATCTGTTTTCGTGCTTCTTCTGCGGAAGGAGGACAAAATGCTCTCGAAGAAACTAGGTAGAAAATAGAACTATCCCACATAGAACTTGATCTAACTCAAATTCGATTTGCCCAAAGAATCAATACGCAACAAAAAAACATCTGTCGTTACGAAACTGGAACCTCACTACGGTTGCCGTCGAAAACTTCATGGTATGAGTATAAACGCAATATTGACTTCTCGTTACCGGTTGAATATGAATAAAATTATGTCTAATTAGATAAAGATAGGGGGCTAATATGATAAAAGATGAACTGATAAAAGAGATTACCTCATTTCTTCAAAGTTATGGAGCGAGGAAAATAGCTATTTTTGGTTCTTATGCAAGAGGCGAAGGAAAACTTAGTAGTGATATAGATGTTCTTGTCGAGTTTTCGGAAAGAAAAAGTCTTTTGGAGTTTGTTGGAATAGAGAGACAGCTTTCAGGGCTATTAGGGGTAAAAGTTGACCTTTTAACAGAGAAATCCATAAGTCCCTATTTAATTGACAGGATAAGGAAGGAGATGGAGGTAATTTACGGATGAGAAAATATGACCTTGTGTATTTGAAGCACATACTGGATGCTATTTTGAGGATTGAAGAATATGTAAACAATGTGAATAGTGACACTTTTTCGAGAAATAACCTTCTTCAGGATGGGGTAATAAGACAAATTGAAATATTAGGCGAAGCCACAAAAAGGCTATCCAAAGACATCAGGAAACAATACCCCAAAATTCCATGGAAAGATATAGCAGGCATGAGAGACAAATTGATACATGATTATTTCGGTGTGGATGTGGACGCTGTATGGGATACAGTCCAGAAAGATATACCCTTGCTCAAAAATGATGTCAAAAACATTAGTGTTACCTTGGAGAAAAGAGAGAATCCCTCCTTCTGAAGGAGTCATTGAACTAGTGAAGCAAATTAGCGATTCCTATTTGCAAGAGAAAAGAGCAGTATTCCAGAAAAAGTGCCATAGCGGTTTGAATCCCACCCTCTCCGCCATGAATCGTATATCGTATATCGTATATCGTATATCGTTAAGAAAGAATCCCTCTCCCTTGAAGGGAGAGGGATAGGGTGAGGGGGAAAAGTATCCCCTGTACAATATATTGAGTATATTGAGCGCTCCCAGAAAAGATATATTTGCCGAATGTTTTCTCATGAGGCGGTTAGAATACAATTACCGTCATTGAGAACCGAGCGAAGCAATCTTGGTTTTAAAAACAGGATTTCCAGAAATCTGTTTTCGTGCTTCTTCTAGGAATGAGGAAACAAATGGACGCAAAGAAACTCGGTAAAAAGATAAGACTAGGCCGCGTAGAACTTGATCTAACCCAAACCGAACTCGCCGAAAAGATTAACGCCAAGCAAAAAAGCATCTCCTGCTACAAAACAAACGCATCATTATCATCTATACGAACTCTACTAAAAATCGCCAAAGTCCTCAAAAAACCAGTAGGATATTTCTTAGAGGAGTAAGGTGGGAAGAAAAGTCTTACAAGATTGAAAAGAGGATGTGGCCCCTGATTTCCCTCAAAATAATAGCACAAAATGTGGTAAATTAAGGATGAAGTGGAAATCATTTGAAGGGAGGAGGAAAGATGAAAAGAATTTTCTTTGTGTTTTTCGTTTTTGTTTACTTGTCCAGCTTCGCTTTGGCAAGCGAAAATAACGGTGCGAATTGGTACGACGATCTGTTCTTTAAGAGTCCTGAGTATAATTTTCAATTGATAAGAACGATGGGTTATGCCTACAGCGGCGGAGCAGATATAGGTGAATGTATATCCACTGTGAGAGGGATAAAGGATGGGGATGGTAACAGTTGGTTTGATGAATGGATGAAAACCGCAAACGGAGTTTGTGAATTTGCTCTATCAAGCGAAAAAGAGGATCATCTAACGTCTGCAAAAGAAGCATTTCTTCGAGCATCCAATTACTATAGAACAGCTGGTTTCTTTTTACATTCAAAAAAAGATAGGGATAAATCTGTGATTTCATGGAGAAAAAGTAAAGAGAGTTTTCTAAGAGCGCTGAGATATATGCCAAATATTACACCTATCACAATTCCATACGAGAAAACAACCCTTCCCGGTTATTTTGTTAAGGGTAAGACACATCTTGAAAAACCTCCACTTTTAATAATTCATACAGGGTTTGACGGTACGGGAGAGGAATTGTACTTTGAGATTGCATATTTTGCAGAAAAGCGTGGATATAACTGCCTCATATTTGAAGGGCCAGGGCAGGGAGCTGTTATTCGTCTTCAAAATATTCCGTTTAGATACGATTGGGAGAAGGTTGTAACTCCTGTTGTGGACTATGCTATTACCCGTAATGATGTGGATTCTAATAAGATAGCTCTTATAGGGATAAGCATGGGAGGATACTTGGCAGCAAGAGCGGTGGCTTTTGAACATAGGATTAAAGCATGTATAGCAGATGGTGGAATATTTGATTTTTCAGAAGATAGATATAAATCTATGCCTGAAGAACTTATCGAGCTCTTAGAAACTGATAAGGCAAAGTTTAATGAATATATAGGCGAGGTTATGGAAAAAGATGTAACTGCCAGATGGTTTTTCAATAATGGTATGATGGTATTCGACGTGCATACTCCGGCAGATGTTATGTTAACCATCCGAAAATACACACTAAAAGATGTAGTACAGTACATTAAGGCGGATATGCTCATAATAGATAGTGAGAGTGACTACACTTTGAAAGGGCAGGCAAAAAAGTTGTATGACAACTTGAAGTCACCCAAGGATTTCTACCTTTTTACGAAAGATCAGTCTGCTCAAGCCCATTGTCAGATGGGTGCAATTGCAATATCTAATGAGGTAATATTTAATTGGCTTGATAAGATTATGAAGTAGCTAATCAAACATAAGAGAATGTAAAAAGATGAAGAGAAAATGAAATGATATTGAAGCATTTATTTGGTAATTTCAAACGGTATTATGCATTTTTCCTTCTGCTGTTATTATTTATTGGGTGTTGTTTTAGTTGGTGTGCTGCTAAAGTAATCGTGTCTCAAAAAGATTTCGGGCTTATCGGAGATATGGTGTTTTTTAATGAATGCGGTGAAAAACTCGATTTGATTGTTTGTTGGAATGAAGGTGAAGATTTTATGTCTTTAGGTTTAGGCCACTTTATATGGTACCAAAAAGATAAAGATAATCGTTTTGAGGAGAGTTTCCCGAAATTACTGAATTTTATACGTGAAGAGGGAAGAAAGGTACCTGTATGGTTAGAGGACATGGAGGGCAATGGTTATCCATGGAAGAATCGCCAAGAACTTTTGCAGAACTTACATAAAGACGATTTAGCAAAATTGCGTAGATTCTTGCATGATACATTGCCGTTGCAGGCATTGTTTCTTTTCGAGCGCCTCAATGACGCATTACCTAAGATGCTTGAAGTTGCCGCGCCCGATTCAGGCAAAAATGTAGAATACCAGTTTTGCCGTTTGGCCAATACTGCGGGAGGAATCTATGCGCTGGTTGACTATGTTAACTTTAAAGGCGAGGGCGTATTACAAAATGAATCATATAATGAAGTAAGATGGGGTTTATTGCAAGTTTTAGAAAATATGTGTGGCCGGGATAGAGACATTAGCGCTTTAAACGAATTTGTTCTGAACGCCAAAAAACTACTTAAGCAGCGAGTACTTAATGCCCCGGCAGGTATTGATGAAAATCGATGGCTCTCCGGGTGGGAAAGGCGCCTTGATTCATATGTTGATGCCTTTTATGTGTTTGGTGGCGGATAGAAAACAAGGTGTTTGTAAAGAATAGAAACATCTAACAACGCACTCCAGCGGACTGTGACCTGCCCTCCTAGAATCGGTCCAGTTTTTGTGTTAGAGTAAGGATCGAGAAGGGGGGGGTTGAATGGCCAAAAGAACCTATACGCCAGAGCGGATTGTCAATAAGTTGAGAGAGACAGAAGTTCTAGTCAAAACGCATTTAATCTTGAACTGAAACTCAGTTCGTCATAAGAGAGATTGGCCGTAATCGTTGAGTGTCTCTCAAGTGGGACCAAGATGACCTAAACAAGTCGATGATTCTGTTCCTGACGATGCGTCCCCATCAATCCCTGGGGTATCTTTCTCCCACAGAGTACCTTAATAATTATCAAAAAGTGTTACCTATGTCTGTAAGGTAGCGGTGCGATTTATCGCACAATGTCGGATAAATCGCACCGCTATTTAGTTATTCACCAATTAATCAATTTACGATTCACTATTCATTTTAAATGTGAAAAATGTGGTGAGGAACATGAGTTTGTAAAACGCCAGTGGGGCTATAGAATAAAAAATTTATATAAAGACAACAACTAACAATTCATTGCGGCGGACGGCGTAAGCGCCGCCGCTGAACTCAAACGTTAGACTGAAATATTAAGAAAGAGATAGTTATGAGCCAAAAGAAAAACAGGGAGACAAAAACCAGCTTCCTAAAACATTTCAGCGTACTCACCCTGCTGATCTTGACTGTTCTATTGGTAGGAAGCTGTAAAAAACCGGGGTTGAAAGAAAGTGAAGGTTATGTCGATATCCCTGGAAGCAAGGTATGGTACCGAGTTGTCGGCTCCGGGGAAGCCACGCCCCTCCTCTTGCTCCACGGAGGACCAGGAGATCCATGTGACGAACTTTTACCTCTAGAGAAATTAGCGGATGAAAGACCCATCATATTTTATGACCAGCTTGGGGGCGGCAAAGCGGACCGCCCGGATGACCCGAGCCTTTGGCGCATCGAAAGATTCGTGCAGGGAGTCGCTAAAGTTCGAAAAGCACTGGGTTTGAAGGAGGTGCATCTTTACGGGCATTCGTGGGGTACAATGCTGGCTACAGATTACATGCTCACCGGCCCCACAGGCATTAAGAGCCTGATTCTTGCCAGTCCGTGCCTCAGCGCAAAAAGATGGGTTGAAGATGCTGACAAGTTGATTGCCGAGCTACCTATGGAAACACAACAAACAATTAAAAAGCATGAAGAAGCCGGAAGCACGGATTCAAAGGAATACCAAAAAGCCGTTTTTGAATATATCAAGAGACACGTTTGCCGGCTTGATCCATGGCCGCCGGAGCTGAAAGAAGCCGCCGCCAATACAGGCATTGCCGTATATCACTCCATGTGGGGGCCCAGTGAATTCTGTCCGACAGGCAACTTGAAGGACTATGACAACACGGCCAGACTCCACGAGATTTTAATACCAACACTGTTCATTGTTGGCGAGTACGACGAAGCCACCCCGGAAGCGGCAGCCTGGTACAAAAGCCTTATGCCGAACGCATCTCTGGTTGTGATCGAAAATGGTTCACACCTGGCGATGTGGGAAGAAACGGATGCGTATATCAAAGCCTTACGAAAATTCTTGAACAGCGTGGAACAGCAAGAAAAGGGATGAACCATATAAGAAAGTCTAACCCGTCACTCAATCCGACCCGTGGTACACGGTCCGCGCCAAATAGTGGGCCAGAGCCGTAAAATGGACGGGTGAACTTGGCGAGGCTGCAACTATGGGCGGGTTAGCTCAGACGTTAGATAAATCAAACTCAACATCTGTGTTTCGCTTAAAAAGAAAAGAACGCGCGCTTTCAATATATAATACACCATGTACGTTTCATCGCTTCGTTTCTCGCAATTACGGGAAAATGTCTGACGAGGACATCGAGCTACCTCCTTCCATACTTGCAAGCTCTTATGGCAGTTTTTTTGTTAGTGTTTAAGCTTTTGGCTATCTGTTGGTAGGTCATTCCCAATACACGTAGTTGGGTTGCTTTTTGGGATAGTTTTTGATATAAATAGGGTTGGTGAACAGACAGTATTTTGATATTGGCGGTTATTTCAGCGGAAGTTCGAATTGGTTGCAGCCGCGTCCGCCAGTTGTCGAAACGCTTTACTAACTTGACATTAAGGAGAGTATAGGCTATAGTAGTTGTAGCCGTGTGACCAAATTGTGACCAAAACCATCTTTACCTTCCTGCCTGGCCGGAAAGGAAGAAAAGATGGCATCAGTTTACAAAAGAGGGAACGTATGGTATCTCTCCTACCGCGCAGGCGGCAAGAGAATGCGAAAGAGTGTCGACAAGTCAAAGAAGTTAGCGATACTCGCACAGAAGAAGTAGAGGTTCAACTAGCAAAGAAGAAGCTGGGTTGGGAGGAAATAAGAGACCCAACCTTCTACGATTTTCAGGAAAAATACTTACAGTACTTACAGGCTAACACCAGACCTACCACCTACGTTAGATACAGAAAAGCCCTTCAGCACTTTGCCGATTTCCTTAAGAGTTGCGGAATTACATCAGCTAAGCTTTCCCAAATCTCATTCCAACTTATCGAAGAGTATAAACAGGAAAGAAATGAAGCGGTAAAACCTCTTACGGTGAATGTTGAGCTTAAGGTGTTGAAAGCTCTCTATAACTTTGCCATAAAATGTAAGTGTGCAAGAGAAAACCTAGTTGGTAAGGTTTCCTTCTATAGAGAGATAGAAAAAAAGCCCAGGTTTCTCCAGGGAAAAGAAATAAAAGAGCTTTTAGATAACTCCAACGGTCTTTATCCGGTGCTCTATACCTTCCTCAAAACTGGTCTTCGTAAAAGTGAGCTGATTAATCTTAAGTGGAAGGATATAGATTTTAAAAGGAAGTATATAACGGTTGAGAGCAAAACAAGGGAAAACCTTGTTATCAGTGGTCTTGTGGTTTTGTTAGAGAAGAGGTAGTTACCCAGAAGCTCCATTCAGGAAAGACCAAAGCGGACTGTTTCAAGTACCTTGAGGAGATAGTTCTTGATACTCAGGAAAAGCTCGGAATTGATAATTTTATCATCCGCTCCGATGGAGGATATCTTTCCTTTAAAACCTTAGATTTTATAGTTAATGCGGGACACCAAATAGTTATTGCAGCTCGTTATGATTGGGTTCTGGCTCAAGAGGGAAATAAACTCGATGGGACTAAATGGATCAGGTACGATGATAAGACTAGACTCTATGAATTAGGCTTAGGAAAGGTAGTCTCTAAGTGTCAGCATACTTTTAGAATAATTTTAGTGTTAATTAAAATTTAAGAGTGCACTCTTTTTCTATGATTTAAAGTTTAAAAGTGCACTAACCGATCTTTGTCGAAAGAGAACCCGTGTAGTCTTATGTACCTCAATGAACGATCTTAATGAAATGAAAATATCCTCCTAAGAAAGGGACAAGTCTCTCATTATTCGTGACGAAATGACAGGGTACAGGTTCAAATTCGATACAACAATGGGCGTATCATTGCCTCCAGCTAAAAATTGCTGCCTCAATTCGGTGCACTTTTAAATCTTAAGTAGCGCATTTTTAAATTTTAGCTAACAATGTTAATTAAAATTTAAGAGTGCACTCTTTTTCTATGATTTAAAGTTTAAAAGTGCACTAACCGATCTTTGTCGAAAGAGAACCCGTGTAGTCTTATGTACCTCAATGAACGATCTTAATGAAATGAAAATATCCTCCTAAGAAAGGGACAAGTCTCTCATTATTCGTGACGAAATGACAGGGTACAGGTTCAAATTCGATACAATAATGGGCGTATCACTGCCTCCAGCTAAGAATTGCTGCCTCAATTCGGTGCACTTTTAAATCTTAAGTAGTGTATTTTTAAATTTTAGCTAACAAACCTTAGCACTCTTAGATCTAATTAAGGGATTGCTGCGGATTCTATCATCAAGACCACAAAAACCTCTGGAGTGTTAATTAAAAATTAAAATCTGAAGTGGTAATCCATCGACCGGATGGGACTATTAGGGATAAAGATAGCTACGGGAAGGACCCTTGCCCGCCAAAAGGTAAAAAGCTCCAGGTTTGTCCACTTCTGTATAAAACTAAGACATTGACTACTTTTGTTCCCACTAAGAATCTTAGTTTGTCTTCGGATTATCCACCCTAGCAAATTCTTCCCTTTCAGGAAACCTGGGCTCACCTTCGGGCAGGTAAAGAAGATAAGGTGCCCGGGTGTTGATTTCCCGGGCAGAGAATTGTCACAAGCACAGAAAGATTGTTGTCATGCGTGAATTTCGCTGGAAATCGACGGAAACTGAATACATTAGACAGAAACCACCAGGAACTAGCTCGACCTAAAAAGCATAAAAAATATCTCCAAGCCTACATTCCAACCATCCTTAGCCGAGCCAACTAATATTCCAGTATGTGGCACGAAAATTGCTCTACATAAAAGGTGAGTAAAGTGACAGAGAGTCTGAGTATCTACTATAGCACCAGCAGGGATGGGGATATAAAAGTGATGATAGACGAGCTCATAGGGAGAAAGAATTCTCCATACTTTAAAAGACGCTCGAGAAGTGAAGTAGCGAGACTAGTTCTAACCTCTGCTTTAGAAAAAGAGGTAAGCAAATACAAGATGAATGAATCCATGGAAAGGTCAGAGGGCTAGTTTTGAAAATAATTTCAGATCGATGGAGGTGAGAAGAATGAAGAGATTAATAGCAGTATGCTTGGCAGTGGTTTTGGTGCTAGGACTAGGAGGTGTAGCTGTAGTTGCTAATAGTGACAGCCACACGGTAACCGTACAAGTGAATGCGATCAACGAGCTGGCTATAGAGGGCGGAAACTTTACCCTTACTATTAATAGCGCTACCGCCGGATCGCAGCCCGATCCTGCAACGGATAGTACTACATGCGATGTCTTGTGGACCACAAACGAGGCCAGTAAGAAGATCACCGTGGCAACAAGTGTGGCGTCGCCACCGCCGAATTTTACCCTTAAAGTAGTGGCTCAAAATGTCAATGGGGGTACCGCAGCGTCGGAGGTGACTCTTAGCGACACAGCCCAAGACTTTGTTACCGCGGTAGGGACGACAATCGGCAACTGTGACTTAGCCTACACCGCCAGCGCCACAGCGGCTCAAGGGACAGGAAGCGATATTCACACGGTTACCTACACCATTACGGCTGCTTAATCCTTGATGAAGAGCAGCTCCAAGAAAAGCTGCTCTTCATCAAACAAAAGAAGCGAAATGAAAACAGTAACCAAATTCTTAATCCTATTCGTCATATTCGGGTTAATTGCTACAGGTGAAAAAGCTGAGGCAGCAATAGTATTTATTGACGTAACTGGCAGTTGGTCTCTGAGCATAGACGCATCAGATTTGGTGGCTGGTGCTGGAAGCGATTTAATTGATACCTATGAGAGTGCCTCAGATGAAGTACACATAGATATTTCGGTGTGGGGGAGGGGAAGTAGGAGTTGGCGGGTAGACGTTAGAAAAAGTGATAGTAGTTGGCATGGTAATTATCATTTGTATATACGGAGGACATCGAATGGGTCAGGTTGGGGCTCGATCTCAGGTGGAACCTCCTACCAGGAAGTGACCGATACCGATCAAAGCTTCTTTAGTGGTAATTGGGGTAGAAGCAACATCCATATCCAATTAAGGCTCAGTGGGGTTTCTGTACAAATCCCCCCCAATACCTACACAACTACCGTCATCTATACTGTCACGAGCACATGAATACCAACACTTAATATTTCAAGGAGAAGGTTCATGAAATTGAAAACGATTATTCCGACTCTATTCCTATTCTTGCTGATACCGTATGTAGCTAGGGCTGAAGTAGCTATTGTGGGTGGGTTGGCTCATGAGAAGAAAGCCACAGTGGGTGAATCCTATCAGGGCGTCATTTTTATTCGAAATTCTTCTGAAGAGGCGCAGGAGGTAAAGGTCTATCAGACTGATTACCTTTTCTTCTTTGATGGCAGAAGTGTTTTTGGTGAACCTGGCACGATCAAACGCTCCAATGCGAACTGGATCAACTTTAGCCCAAAGCGGCTGACAATCCTAGCGAACGAGGTATCTCAAGTGAACTATATAGTAAACGTACCGGCTGATGCGGCCCTTATTGGTACCTACTGGAGCGTGCTTATGGTAGAAGGAATTCCAGGAAGTTCATCTGAGGCCGTAGGAGAAGAAAAAGAGGGAGCCACATTGGGTATAAGACAGGTCATACGCTACGGCATTCACATGGTTACCCACATTGGCGATACGGGAGTTCGCAGGCTGGAGTTTTTGAAGACAAGACTCCTGAGGGAGGGAGAAAGGAAAATTTTACAGGTAGATATAGAAAACATTGGTGAAAGATTACTGAAATCATTTTTGTGGGCAGAGCTCTATGATGAAGAAGGCAGTCACATTGGAAGGTTTGAGGGTGGAGAGTTTCATATCCGCATATATCCCGGAACTTCCGTCAGATACAGGGTTGACTTAACTCAGGTGCCAGAAGGGAAATATAAGGCACTGGTGGTAGCAGATAGTGGAGGTGAGGACGTCTTTGGGATTACCTACACTTTGGAGTTTGGGAAATGAGGAAGATTCTTCTTGCCATCGGCCTTTGTCTTTTGATTACTACATCCCTTCAGGCTGAAGAGCAAGGTATAGAAGTAAGACCGGCAGGAAAAGAACTAATTGAGACCGAACCCAAGAAGATAGTAACTACTGTCTTCTACGTAACCAACAAGACCTTGACGAGGCAAGAATTTACCTCTGAGACAGAGCTTCCTCCGGGATGGGTCCTGATCACCAAAGACTTTCCTTTTGAACTGGGCGCGGGCGAAACTGAGATCAGACTGGTGAGTTTTTTTATTCCCCAAAGAGCCTTAGCCGGTAGATACCAAATTACCTATTCGGTTAAGGGAAGAAATTCTCCTTCTATTAGCGACTTTTGTACTATCCATGTAGTAGTTCTGCCGGTTCGGAAACTGGAGGTAAGATTATTGGAATCTCCACAGTATGTGATCGCCGGGGAGGATTACTCAGTCTCTTTTGTCCTTATCAACGAGAGTAATATAGAGAATACCGTTAGGGTGAAAATTGATAGCGCCGAAAACCTGCCCTTTTTTATCGATACTAAGAACTTCAAGCTTGCTCCTGCTGAATATAGGACACTTAAGGTAGTGGTAAAGACAAGCGCAGAAATAAGAAAACTATTGAAACACCGCCTCCAGTTAACTGCCCAGATCTCCGAAGACGAAACGATAAAAACTCAAGCCAGCAGTTTTGTAGAGATTATTCCGAGAATAACCGGGGTAGAAGAATACTTTCACCGGATCCCAGGAGAAATAGCTTTCAAGTGGGTAGGCCAAAAGGACGAGGACGAGCAATCTGGATTTCAGACGGAGATCTTTGGAGGAGGAACGCTGGATGAGGAAGGAAAGAAACACATTGAGTTTCTTTTTCGAGAGCCTGACATTCTGGACAAATCAGTCTTTGGGCTGCGTGATGAATACTATTTTACCTATTGGACAAAGGATTGTATGATTCATTTTGGCGATGGCACCTACTCCCTTTCACCTTTAACTGAAAACAATCGCTACGGCAGGGGGGCTAAGGGAAAACTGAATCTAAATGGTCTCGATTTAGGAGCCTATCATACGAAAACACGCTGGCTTGAGCCTGGGGAAGAGCAGACTGCCGGCTACATCGGCTATTCAAACAGTGAGAAGTACAGGGTGGCTCTCAACTATCTCAGCAAGGAGGGAAGTACTAGCAATGAAATCGTAAGCCTATACGGACAACTTAGCCCTTGGCAGAATATTGATGTTGAACTGGAGTACGCCTACGGAAAAAAGAATAAAGGAAATGACACAAAAAGTGATAACGCTTACCTCTTAAGAGTCCAGGGTTTGACAGCCCACCCTTTCCACAGCTGGATTTCTTACTTCTTAAGGTATATTCATGCTGGTCCTAAGTACTCTGGCTACTACAGCGATGTGGATTCTCTCTCAGCCAGCCTAGGGGTTCCTCTTGTAAAGAAAGTCCGATTGAATGCACATTTTCGGCAGGACAAGAACAATCTTGATTTAAACCCTACCCTTCATTCTGCCCCTTTGGAAAGGTACCATCAGTTGGGCTTGGACTATAGACTTGAAACTGATACCAATCTTTATCTTGACTACAGAGAACGTACTCGCAAAGATCTCCTGTCCCAGCCACGATTTGACTATGCGGAAAAAACGTATCGATTAGGCCTAAACCATAACTTTAAAGAATTGACTCTTTCTGCATCTTTCGAATTTGGAGAATCGAGAGACAAGCTGGTTCGCCAAAGTACAAAACTGGAAAGATATACCTTATCTACTTGTTTTAAACCAACCAACGGGCAATCCCACAGCGCTTACCTACAGTATCGTGATGATAGCTATTCTGCTGGGATAAACAGCTCTCTTCAAATAGGTGAGAGAACCTTTTCTCATCTCAATTTTCGAACAAATGATTATCAAGAATCTTATCATGAAAGCCGGGATATTTTGGAGATAGGACTGAGCCATTCATTGCCTAATGAGCATAAGATTTCGGTGCAGGGTCACTACACCTCATATAGAAATTCAGAGAAGAAAGATGAGACTGCTTTAATGATCCAATACACTATTCTCTTCCGGCTACCAGTAAGTCGGAAGAAAAACATCGGCGTGGTTAAGGGATATGTCTATGACGAGGAAACCAAAGAATCAATGCCTGACGTCATTATCAGAGCTAATGGTGCCACTGCGGTAACCGATAGGGATGGCAATTTCACCTTCCCTTCGTTGAAGCCGGGTACCCACTATCTAAATATAGATAGGGGAAGGATCGACCTGAACCGAATCACAGTTCAAAAAAATCCAATAGAAGTAACCGTTGAAAGTGGAAAGGAGACTCGGATCGAGATAGCAATAACTAAATCTGCTATTCTTTCTGGTCAGATTGTGCTCTATCAATTTGAGAACAACCATAACAATAACCTAGGGCAACAGAAAAGTAGGGATAACAATACAAATCATTATGTTGTTGGAAACGGTAACAATAACAACGGCTTTTTAAACAATGGTGAGACAAAACTGGTTAAAGCCTATGGGTTAGCAAATATCCTCGTAGAACTTACCAATGGGTCGGAAATAAAGCGATGTGTTGCCGATAAAAAAGGGTATTTCAGATTTGAAGAAATACGTCCGGGTAAATGGACACTCAAAGCTTACAACGATAATTTACCTGAATATCACTATTTGGAAGAAAATATACTTGTTGTTGAGTTAAAACCTGGTGGGAGAAAAGAGGTTTTGGCAAGGGTATTACCGAAGAAGCGACCCATCCTTATCATAGAAGAAGGTGGGACTTTACTAGAAGAAGAGAAGATCAGTTGAAAGCGGAGCAATCTTGCCCATGGTTATTATCCTGATGCTGGCTCTTACCCTGACCGGCATAGCCTTCCTTAATGCAGGAATAATGGAGAATGGGCTGGTGAGGAGAGAGATTGCCAAAACCCAAGCCTTCTATCTTGCGGA